>Ga0182030_10000387_pt1 | contig 79460 bp, 81 predicted proteins | sample 812S3MmetaG_FD_121299 | JGI IMG/M metagenome (GOLD analysis project Ga0182030, IMG submission 121299) | Permafrost microbial communities from Stordalen Mire, Sweden - 812S3M metaG (Illumina Assembly) | ecosystem: Environmental > Terrestrial > Soil > Wetlands > Permafrost | place: Sweden... | reverse complement strand
CCCTTCTACGAATCGGGCGAGGACTAGATTTTCCCACCCCAATAAACGACTCGTTGAGCATCCCTTAGTTCGCCACATCCCTCTCGCGCGAGTAAAATAGGAGAGCTTATGCAACCTCAAAGTTGTGACATCGGACTCATTGGTCTCGCCGTCATGGGGCAGAACCTGGTCCTGAACATGAATGACCACGGATACAAAGTTGCCGTGTTTAACCGCACTGTGTCCAAGGTCGACGATTTTATTCAGCATGAAGCGGCCGGCACGCAGGTGGTCGGCGCTCACACCGTCGAAGAGCTGATCGGCGCGCTGAAACGCCCCCGCCGCGTCATGATGATGGTCAAGGCCGGCGACACCGTCGACCAGGTCATCGAGGAGTTGCTGCCGTTTCTCGAAAAAGGCGACATCGTCATCGACGGCGGCAATTCGCATTATCCCGATACGAATCGACGGACGCGTGACTTAGCAGCCAAGGGCATCCTGTTCGTGGGAACTGGTGTCTCTGGAGGCGAAGAAGGCGCGCGCCACGGCCCATCCATCATGCCCGGCGGCAATCCCGCAGCGTGGCCCTATGTGAAGGAGATTTTCCAGGCCATCGCCGCCAAAGTCGACGACGGCACGCCCTGCTGCGACTGGGTGGGAGAAGAAGGGGCCGGGCATTACGTCAAGATGGTCCACAACGGCATCGAGTACGGCGATATGCAGTTGATCTGTGAAGCCTACGACTTGCTGGAGACCGGACTGGGCCTCAGCGTGGAGGAATTACACGACGTCTTCACCGAGTGGAACAAAGGCGAGCTCGACAGCTACCTGATCGAGATCACGGCGGAAATTTTCACCAAGAAGGACGACGACGGCGCGCCGATGGTCGACAAGATTCTCGACACGGCCGGCCAGAAGGGCACTGGCAAATGGACCGGGATCGACGCGTTGAATCTGGGTACTCCCGTCACTCTGATCGGCGAAGCGGTGTTCGCGCGTTGCGTTTCGGCGATTAAAGAGGAGCGCGTCGCAGCATCGAAAGTGCTGTCGGGCCCCGCGCAGCCGGCGGCCGCGGCTGACAAAAAGGCCTTCATCGAAAGTGTCCGCTGCGCGCTGTACTGCTCGAAAATGATTTCTTACGCACAGGGCTACATGCTCCTCCGCGAGGCGGCCAAAGAGCAGAAATGGAACCTCAACTACGGCGGCATCGCGCTGATGTGGCGCGGAGGCTGCATCATCCGCAGCCGCTTCCTGGGCAAGATCAAGGAAGCCTACGATAAGAATCCGAACCTGACCAACCTGCTTCTCGACGATTTTTTCAGCGGCGTTCTCAACACCTATCAAGGACTGTGGCGCGAAGCCGTCGTGAAGGCCATTCAATACGGCGTGCCGACCCCGGCGTTTTCCACCGCGCTGGCGTTCTTCGATGGCTACCGCACCGCCCGCCTGCCGGCGAACCTGTTGCAGGCGCAGCGCGACTTTTTCGGCGCTCATACCTATGAGCGCGTGGACCAGCCCCGTGGCAAGTTCTTTCACACCAATTGGACCGGCCGCGGCGGGCGCGTTTCGTCGACCACATATAACGTATAAAAAGGAATCTCCATGAACTACGGTTTTGACATCCTGCCCGCGGGCGGACTGGACTTTCTCGCGCTGGGAGCGCTGGTGAACCGCCTCGATCCGGGAATTATTCCCTGGAGGAAGGCCTCGCACTGCGATATTCACGTTAGCGGAGGCGAGTTCAACGTCGCGGCTAACCTTTCCGATTGCTTCAGGTTACAGACCGGTGTGGCGTCGGCGATGGTCGATTATCCTCTTGGAGATTTAATCCTAGAGAGAGTGCGGGCCATGGGCGTGAAGCCGTTCTATAAGCATTTTCATCATGATGGCGTGAACGGGCCGAACATGGCGACGGTATATAGCGACCGCGGCCAAGGTGTTCGCGCTCCAGTGGTTTTTTACAACCGGTGCAACGAAGCGGCGGGCCGCTTGAAGCCCGGTGATTTCGATTGGAAGTCTATCTTTTCCAATGGTGTACGGTGGTTTCACAGCGGTGGTATTTTTGCCGCACTCTCGCCCACCACGGCCGAGCTGACAATCGAAGGAATGCAGGCCGCTAAAGCCGCCGGAGCCATTGTTTCCTTCGACTTGAACTACCGGGAGAAGCTCTGGAATATCCACGGAGGACATAAACGGGCGCTCGAGGTCATCAGCCGGATCGTCAAGAATGTGGACGTTCTGGTCGGGAATGAAGAGGATCTGCAAAAAGGACTCGGAATCCCGGGCCCCGAGGTCGCGGGGAAGTCCAAGTTGGACCCCTCGACCTTTTTCGGAATGATTAATAATGTTGTCGCACAACATCCTCAAATTAAAGTAGTTGCGACCACATTGCGGGAAGTGCATTCGACCAACCGCCACAGCTGGGGAGCCGTCGCGTGGATGAATGGAAAAACGTTCGTCTCGCCGACCGCGGAACTGGACGTTTTGGACCGTGTGGGCGGCGGCGACGGCTTCGCGGCGGGCTTTATCTACGGTCTGCTGACAGGCGAGCCTCCAACGGAGGCGGTTAAGCTTGGTTGGGCTCATGGCGCACTGCTGACCACTTTCCCCGGCGACACGACCATGGCGACTTTGGACCAGGTTCGAGCCTTCGCCCAGGGCGGATCGGCGCGAATTCAACGCTAATCCAAAACTGTCCGCTCCCTGACGGTCGCGGTTCCCCGTTGGTGTATGGGAACCGCCATGCGTGAGCATGCGGACAAGCGCTCTAGGCCCGCCAGCGCGCCCCCAGGTCCAGCGATTTCCGGCAATAATCCAGACTCCTCTCCATATGCTCCAGTTGCTGAACCTTCAGCGCATCCATATACTTCTCCCTCTGCCCGTTGACGTCCTCCAGTACCTGCGGCTCATTGAACGGCTTGCCACGCTTCGCTAAGGCCAAAAAACGCGACAGATCGCGCGAGCGTGCACGCGGAAAATATTTGGTCCAGAACGCCGTGTCATACACCGGCAGAATGACCGGCGGCCGCGCCGTGATCGGCTTGCAGTAAACGTGAACTGAGGGCGGCACCAGTTCGGCGGCGCGCGCCACGATCGCTTTGAAGTCGTTCGTCCCCGCGCCTAAAGGAACCCACTGAATGGCGATGCCTCCGGGAGTTTCGTAAACCACCGAGTCCCGCAGATGAAACGTGACGGCATACGGGCCCAGTTCTTCCACCGTCGTCATCGGGTCTTCGGCGACAAACACCGGGTTGCCCGTATCGAGATAAGATCCGACGAACTCCTTGCCCGCCGTCTCGATCAGCGTGCGCGTCTCCCAGGCCTGCAATTCCTTATGGTTTTCGATGGCGATCTTGATGCCCGCGTCCATCGCCTGCGAGCGAACCTCGCGCAGCACGCCGGCCGCCGATTCGATGATCTGGTCGAGAGGGCCGTCCGGCAGCGCATATCGGTCGCCGGCGACCAAGGTGCGCACTATGGGCGAACCCATGGCGGCGGCGCGCGAAATATTCATGCGCAGTTCGGCGATAGTCTTCGCCCGATCCTCGGGCTTCTTCGGATTGACGGCGCCGGTCATGGCGCTGCCTCCGGTTTCCAGATGCAGCCCGCTATCCTTGGCCCACGCGCGGACCTCAGCCCAGTGCTTCGGATCGCGCACGCCCGGGTCGAGCGAGTCCTGCAAGAAGACGGCGTCGAGTTTCTGCTTCAACGCGTAATCGAACAGCTGGCGGTCGTTCCAACGCAGGAAGCGGAGGCAATAGGTATTGTACCCAAGCTGCCATTTCCGGGGGGCGGCTTTCAACTGCGCGGCGGCAAGCGCGAGCGGGGCGCGGAGAAGATCGCGACGGGTCATGTTCCCGAGTATAATTCGAAATTACAGCCGCACTGTGTGCGGCTCCAGATTTATCATGCGAATTCTAGTCGTTTTGAGTGTGATGCTGCTGATCGCCGCCGACCCGCCCGATGACGCGACCAAACGCTGGTGGGCTCACGTGAAAATTCTCGCCGCCGACAACATGGAAGGGCGCGACACGGGCAGCGAAGGCTACAAACGCGCGGCGCGCTACGTGGTCGAGCAGTTCGAACGCGCCGGGTTGAAGCCGGCCGGGGAGTCGGGATATTACCAGTCCGTCCCCCTGCGCGCGGTGCGCATCCAGAAGGACGAGTCGTCGGTCGTGCTGGTGAGTAAAGAAGAAAAAGTCACCATGCTGCGCCTGTATCACGACATAACCGTGACGCCTCGGGTCACGATGCCGGCAGATATCGGCGCGCCGATGGTGTTCGCCGGCGACGATCTGACCGGGGCTGATTTTCATGGCAAGATCGCCGTATCGATCGCCGGCGGAAGACCGCGGAATACCGGCGCACTCGGAAATTTGACGGTCGACAATCCGCGCGCCATTGAGACGCCGCGCTGGCCGGTGGCATATGCGACCGTGATGTCGATTGAAGGAAAAGAGCGCCCGGGAGCGCCGGGAATCGCCATGCGATTCAATCCGGCGGAGGCGGAGAAGTTGTTCGTCGGGTCGGGGCACACCTTCGCGGAACTTCTGGAACTAGCCGCTGCGAAAAAACCTCTGCCGACGTTCCCTCTTGCCCAATCGATCCGGCTGAAGTTGAAGGTCTATGCCGGGGAGTTGAAGTCGGATAATATTCTGGCGGTGCTGCCCGGATCGTCGCTGCCGGACGAGTATGTCGCCGTCTCCGCGCATCTGGACGGCTACGGCTACGGCGAGCCAGTCAACGGCGACGGACTATACAACGGCGCATTCGACGATTCGGCCTACGTGGCGGAGCTGATCGAACTCGCCGCGGCGTATAAGAAGGCGGGAAAGGCGCCGCGCCGCGGCCTTCTGTTCTGCGTGTTCACGGGCGAGGAAAAAGGGCTGCTGGGGTCGGACTATTTTACGTCGCATCTCACCATTCCCAAGGAGAAGATTGTTGCTGACGTGAATCTGGATTACCTGCGGCCGGTTTTTCCGTTGAAAATTTTGACCACTCTCGGACTGGAAGAATCCACGCTGGGGGACTCGGTGAAAAAAGTCGCGGAACCTCTGGGGATTCGCATTCAGAACGACACCGAGCCCGAACGAGGGCTGTTCCGCCGCAGCGATCAGTACAATTTCATTCGCGGAGGCATTCCCGGGGTGGCGTTTATTTTCGGATATGAAAACGGATCGCCCGAAGAAGCGATTTACAGGAAATGGTATGCGGAGCGCTACCATCGGCCGTCGGACGATTTGAATCAACCCATCGACTTCGGCGCGGCGGCGAAGTTCAACATGTTCTTTTCGAAACTGGTGGACGAAGTGGCGAATGCCGAGGAACGTCCGCATTGGAAGCCAGGCAGCCAGTACGCGCCGAAGTAAAGAGTCTGTCGCAGGCTGAAGCCTGCGCCACCTGCGATTCTCTCGTTAGTGCTGCTCGGCGCTTTCGGGGACTTTGGGCGCATCCGTCGCGGGCCGTGGCTTGGTGATACGAGCCCACGCGCTGTTTGACATGTTGACCACCCGATCCCACAGCCCGACCGCCTGGAGCACAAACACGCACGTTGCCACTACGACGACGACATTTAGAATCGCCTTGATGCTTTCGGCCATGGGGACATATGTGTTGATCAGCCACAGGACCATCCCCACAACGATCAGGGCTAGAACCGCGTTTACCACGGGCATTATATTGCCCGGCAAACGAACGGCTGAGTTCACCAGAATGGCAACCGCGATCACCATCATCAGTGCGACTACGAAATAAAGCAACGGCATTATGAGAACCTCTCAGTAAGCCTGAAGCAATCGGTGTGCCAACGCCAACCTCCCTGGAATCAGTAAACGCCGGAGACGTAGTAGGCTCGATCGTGAAATGTTTGCAGGCTGATATTGCGTTTAGTGCGTCATCGAATACAAAATGAAGTTTACGCCCATGCGGATACCCAACGCCGAGTAGTGTTCCGGATACTCCGGAAAATCCGCCCACTCCCAGGAATCGCCGGCGTCGATGTTGAACCAGATCGCGATCTTCATCCGGCCCTGTTCGTCGTAGATGGCTCGCCAGTGCGGGTCCACTCCGTCGTTGCGATACGGCCGCCCGCTGCGCAGCGACCATTCGCCGGGAATCGGAGTCTTAGTCAGATCGAAGACGGTATGGAACGCGGAGTCGGCATCTTCAATTTCGACGATCGGGCGGTCGGGATAAATCATGTGCATGTTGCGCTCGAAGTTTCCCCATTCGAGCGTGCCCCAGAAATCGTCGCAGACCAGAAAGCCGCCGCGATTGAGATAGTCGCGCAGCTTGGCCGCCTGCGCCTCGGTGAGGTTCATGCTGCCTGCCTGCACGGCGTACAGCCACGGGTAATTGTAGACGTCGTCGCCATCGTCGAGATTCACCGGCTGCTCGACGGAGCGCACATCGAGCCGCGTCAGCCTCCGCACGGCGACGGTGAAGTGCCGGTCGGCGCGCGGATAATCGTTGGTCCAGGCAGCCCAGCCTTCCTGCCACGGCCCTCGCGTGCGAATCAATCCGATGGACGGATGCGGAGGATACATCAGCCGGGCGAACACCCATTCGGTTTTCTCGCGCCAGTCCGGAGGCAGCGCGAACGTCGCATATTCCTGCCCGGGATACTGCCGGAAAGGCTGTTGGAAGGCGTACAATGATCCGAGAACGGCGAAACCCATCGCGAATCGCCCGTTCCGGGAAAGCATAGTAGGATCTTATGACGAAACGATTGGCGATTGCGGTTACCCTGTCCGTAATTGTTGTGTTGGCGCAGCAGAAGGGCGGCGATCTCGGATTTAAGGACACGCCGTTGCTGCCCGGCAACAAATGGCACGTGCATGATCCGGATCGTCCTCATCCTCATGTGGTGACGCCCGGCGCGGTCGCGGGCGCGGCTCCTTCCGACGCGACCATTCTGTTCGACGGCAAGGATCTGTCGAAGTGGATGCAGAAGGCCAAGGACGGCAAGCTGACAGAGCCGAAGTGGCCCGTGCGCCACGGCTATTTCGAAGTCGATGCCCGTCACGGCGACCTGGTGACCAAGGAATCGTTCGGCGATTGCCAGTTGCACGTCGAATGGGCGTCGCCCGCGGTGGTGGAGCATTCCAGCCAGGCGCGCGGCAACAGCGGCATCATTCTGATGAGCCTTTATGAAATCCAGGTGCTGGATTCCTACAACAATCCCACCTACGCCGACGGTCAGGCCGGCGCGATCTACGGCCAGTGGCCTCCGCTGGTCAATGCCACGCGTCCTCCGGGACAATGGCAGACCTACGACATCATTTTCGAAGCGCCGCGCTTTGAGGGCGACAAGCTGGTGAAGCCCGCCTACGAGACGGTGATTCTCAATGGAGTGCTCCTGCACAATCACCAGGCCAGCCTGGGCCCGATGGTGTATCGACAACTGGCGCATTACACGCCTCACGCTGCCAAGCTGCCTCTGCTGCTCCAGGATCACAATACACCTGTGCACTTTAGAAACATCTGGATCCGCGACATCGGCACCTACGACGAACCCGAAAAATAGCGGTAGGTGAACTGGGGTGCCGCATCGACACTCGTGTCGATCCCTGCGGACTCCCTTGCGTCCCGCGCCAATCCGGAGTAATCTGCAAACAGAGAGGTACTGCAAGTGAAACTCCTTCGGTCAGCTCTTCTTCTTTCTTCCCTCTTTTCCCTTTCCCTGATGGCCCAGCACGGCGGCGGTGGGCATGGCGGAGGAGGCGGCGGTGGCGGATTCCGCGGAGGCGGCGGAGGCGGTGCTGGATACCGGGGCGGCGGTGGCGGCTATGGCGGAGGTGGATATCGAGGCGGAGGAGGATACGGCGGTGGTTACCGCGGCGGCTATGGAGGCTATGGCGGATACGGCCGCTATGGATACGGCGGTTATGGATACGGCGGCTGGGGCCTGGGATTTGGCTATGGCGGCTACGGGCCCTACTATGGCTACGGCTATCCGTATTACGGCGGCGGCTACTACGATCCCTATTATTACGACTACGGCTACACGACGCCCTCGTACACCTACGCTCCATCCGCGCCCGCAGTGACCTACGCGGCCCCCGCCGCGCCCGCCGCAGGCTCCTATTACCGCACGGCGGACTTCTACCTGATCGCGTTCACCGACCACACCATCCGAGCCGCGCAATCCTACAACGTGGTCGCCGGCCAGATCGAGTGGACCCCCAAAGAAGGAGGCGCAGTGCAGCGCGCCCCTCTGTCGACGGTGGACAAAGCCTTCACCACCCAAATCAACCGCGACCGTAGAGTGAAAATCGAGCTGCCGTAAGCGGTAAGATTGATTCATGGCACTGGCCCGCTGCATTGCTCTCGCGAAGCACCAGGAAAGAGACTTGGCGCCGCGCCGGTGCCTAGCGAGGATTTTGCCGAGATCTGCTGACGTCAGTTGAAGAACGCCGCGAGCAGTTTCGGCCGCCTTCATGGGGAGAGGACGTTGGCGGAGTATAACTACACGGTGCTATTCGAACCCGCCGAAGAAGGCGGATTCGTCGTTACCTGCCCGGCCCTCCCCGGCTTGGTAACTGAGGGCGACAAGCTCGAAGAGTCTCACGCGATGGCTCAGGATGCGATCCGCGGCTACATCGAGAGCATCCAAAAGGATCATCTGCCGATTCCATCTGACAAGACGGTTTAAGGAAGAGATACGAGTGTTGGTGCCCCGGGGCCCGCATGAGCAGGTGGCTACCGACGCTGACCCCCAAAGATGTATTTCGGGTATTGACTCGGGCTGGCTTTTATCTCCCTCACGCTACCGGCAGCCACTTACTACTTGAAGCACCCTGAGAACCCGAAGTTGCGCGTCACTCTGCCATGGCATGTCAAGGATCTGAAACGCGGAACGCTCGCGTCGATCATCGCGCAGGCTGGCTACACGATTGAAGCGTTCGCGGAACTTCTGTGAAAAATCCCGGGATCATTATGCCCAGAGTGCGGTTGTGACGGCAAATGAGAAATTTTCGGTAAATCCTACACTATATTGGTGACCCTGCCGAAAAAGGCGGCCTGCGGTCCTCGCACCTGTGAGTTGCAGTTGACATCAGATCGCACAGTGCCTTTGTTTGCTCCTAGATGAACCGAAAGTCTCCAACGGAGGTCAGTGCGGCAACGGCGGGAGGGTTGCCGCTGTGCTTGTTCTTCGAGCAGAAGGACCCGTTCGTTTACGTCTCCAACGACGAGGTCTTCGCCGCTTGGTGTGGCGAACGACAGCTTCCGGTCGAATGCAGGGCGATTCTGAAAGCTGTGACGGCAGCCTTCCAGCTCTTAGTCTATTTGCGGATCGTTGAAGGGAAGTTTGGGCATGAGGTCGCGAGGATGGTTCGGGAGTACCTCCTCGTTGTTTCGGACAGGGCACCCGAATTTCAGTTTTCCATGCTGTTGGGCAAGGTTGAGGATGTTATGCGGGGTGAAGGACGATTTGGAGGCTGGCTCCGCGGTGATCCGATCGCGAGGAGCGCTGCGACGGCCGCGTTGGTCACCATCCCCGAGTCTCCATACTTCTGCTCGGTAGAAAAAAACACTTCCACGGCGCATGAGCCTGGTCCGCCGCCCGAAGAGGTGATCGGGGCTCTCACCGACTTGGTTCTCCAAGCGATATGCGATGCCAATCGTGTATTCGCGCCAATCGTTTCAGCTCTTACGCTAGAGCCAGAGTCCATCCAAGGTCTGAGGGGAAATAACGACTCTGGGGGTTCGGCTTGCACCATTCGTGAGGGAATTCAATGGAGTCGAAGTCCTGGGCGCTTCGAACGGTATCTTCAAATCCGATACAACAACCCGCTATTCGCGCCTGCAAGGCGCAGGGTTGAATCGCCCGAACTGTTGACTGCAAGAAGAAGGGATTCCGAGGAACGAGATGGCTTTCAGGCGAAGGTGAAAGCGTACTTGGACGAACTTATATCGGTCTTCCACCCTGCCGAGCCGGCATCCTACGCCCAGTGCAATGACTACAGAGTGCGGCTCGAGGCGCTCATTCAACGGGCTTCCGAGCTCGGTCCGAGCGTAGGGCAGGATCGTACCGCGCTTTGGGGATTATGGGGCAACATGACCAGGGACATTGAGAAGGGCGTCTCACAATGGGGAGTTGACTCGGATAAGGCCCTTGTCGCAGCTCGTGCAGCCCACCGATTATCTGAGGAGCGCCTCGTTCGCTTCGGTGATTTCGCGGTCGCCCAATTGGTCTCCGAGGGTGGTCCTGTCCTCCAGGAAGAATGGGTTCCTTTTATCCTGAGCCATGACGCCGATACGATCCTGCGATTCATGAGCTTCTATGGGCCGGAGGCGAGGGCGGAGTTCCGCAGCCACGCCCAGGTTTTGTTTCAGAGGGCTCAAGTTGAGGGGTTCGAAATCGTCGGGGCCGATGGGAAATTGAACGTCATAAGCGAGGATCATTTCCGTGCGCATGGCTGGTCGGCGGGAGCATCGCTCTAACCGTGCCGTTTGGTTGATGGCCGCTTTTTTCAGTCTCGGCGCTGAGTCGGAACTGCCGCCGCTTGTCCGCTACACTAAAAGTTCAGCCCCATGTTTAAGTCTCTCTTCGGCTCCTCGCCCGCTCCCTCTTCCGAACCAGGCCTTCTCGAACGCCTCAAAGCCGGCATTCAGAAAACCCGCGCCGGGCTCATGGAGAAAATTGAGGACGCTGTCAGCGGACGCAAGGAAATCACCCCCGACGTTCTCGAAGAGCTCGAATACGCGCTCATCACCGCCGATATCGGCGCGAAAACCACCGCCGAAATTCTGGAACTCATCCGCCAGCGCGTCGACCGCCATCAGGTCGGCGACATCGCCGAACTAAAAAGCCTCATCCGCGAACACCTGCTTGAAATTTTGCAGGCCACCGAAAAACCTGTCCCGCTCGTAAAGGACCCTCCCGCCGTGATGATGGTCGTCGGCGTCAACGGGGCAGGGAAGACCACGTCCATTGGCAAACTCACCCGCCGCCTGCAATCGGAAGGACGCACTGTGTTGCTCTGCGCCGCCGACACCTTTCGCGCGGCGGCCATTGAACAGTTGGAAGTCTGGGCGGAAAGAACAGGCGCCGGACTGATCCGGCAGCAGCCCGGGTCCGATCCGAGCGCAGTGTTGTTCGATGCGCTGCAAGCGGCCAAGGCTCGCAAGGTCGATTACGTGATCGTCGATACGGCCGGCCGTTTGCATACGAAAACCAACCTGATGGCGGAGCTCGAAAAGATGCGCCGCACCGCCGCCCGCGTGATTCCCGAGGCTCCCCACGAAGTCCTGCTCGTCATCGAGGCGACCACCGGGCAGAATGGCCTGGAGCAGGCGCGCAAATTCACCGAATCGAGCGCGGTGACCGGAATTATTTTGACGAAGCTCGACGGCACGGCGAAGGGTGGCGTGGTCGTCGCCATCTCGCGCGAGTTGAATCTGCCCATTCGCTATGTCGGCGTCGGAGAGCAGCTGGACGACCTGCTGCCTTTCGAACCCGAGAATTTCGTAGCGTCGCTGTTCGATTAATCTCGCTTGTCCGCTTCCTGACGGTCGCGGTTCGGTGTCAAAATGAGAGCAAGCCCGCACCGAACCGCGACCGTCAGGGAGCGGATGGATTGAACCTACATCATGCACCGCTATATTGAGGACGCGCTGGAACTGGCCGCGCTCGGCTTGGGCCGGGTGAGTCCGAACCCTTGCGTGGGCGCGGTGATCGTGCACGGTGACACGGTCGTCGGAAAAGGCTTCTACAGCGCTGCCGGCGTCCGCCATGCCGAAGTGCTCGCGCTCGCCGAAGCCGGCGAAAAAGCCCGTGGCGCGACCATGTACGTCACCCTCGAGCCGCACGCCCACCAGGGCCGTACGCCTCCCTGCACCGATGCGATCATCGCGGCCGGAATTGCCCGCGTCGTCGCGCCCATGGAGGACCCCAATCCTCTGGTTCGCGGCCGAGGCTTCGCACAGCTACGCGACGCCGGCATCGACGTCGAACTCGCGCCCGAATATGCCACGCGCGCCGCTGAGCTGAACGAGGCGTTCTTGCACTTCATGCGTACGGGTCGTCCTTTAATCACGCTGAAAGCCGCGGTCACGCTGGACGGAAAAATCGCCGCGCCGGAGGATAATGGCGGTTGGATCACCTCGGAAAAAGCGCGCGCCCACGTCCAGACCCTGCGCCGTCACTCCGACGCGATCCTCACCGGCATCGGAACCGTTCTCGCCGACGATTGCCGCCTCACCGACCGTAGCGGCGAAGAACGAGGCCGCCCTCTGCTCCGCATCGTTCTCGACTCGCAGCTCCGCCTGCCGCTCGAATCGAAAATGGTCGAATCGGCGAAAAATGACGTGCTCGTCGTGACCACTTCAGCGGGATCGGCCGAACGCCGCCATCGGCTGGAAGCGAGGGGCATTCGCGTGGAGAAGCTGGAAGGCGCCGACGGCCGCGTCAGCCTGCATGCCGTCGCCGAATTGCTGGGGCGCGAAAAATATCTCTCGCTGATGATCGAAGCGGGCAGCCGCGTGAACTGGTCGGCGCTCGAATCCGGCGTCGCGGATAAGATTTTTTTCTATTACGCGCCGAAAATTCTGGGCGGGATGCAATCGCTGCCGGTCGCTGGCGGCACCGGCCGGATGCGGCGGGCCGACGCCATCCGCTTTCGCGATGTCCGCCTCCACTCCATCACCGCCAACGAATTCGCCGTCGAAGCGCGGCTAGAAAAATAACATGTTTACGGGGATTATCGAAGAATTGGGGACCATCGCGGCATCCGGCACGCGCCTGGTGGTGAACTGTTCCACCGTGCTCGCCGATGCGCGGGAGGGCTCGAGCATCGCGGTCAACGGCGTCTGCCTCACTGCGCTCGACGTCACGAAAAACTCTTTTGCCGCGGACCTCGCGCCGGAGACTCTGTCTCGCACCAACCTGGGCGACTTGCGCGCCGGCTCGCGCGTGAATCTGGAACGTCCAGTGACGCCGGCGACGCGGCTTTCCGGTCACATCGTGCAGGGTCATATCGATGCGACGGGCGAGCTGATCGCGCTCGACGAATTGCGCGACGGTAACTGGTGGCTGAGGGTGCGCGTGCCCTCCGAACTGGAGCGCTATCTGGTTTTCAAAGGGTCGATCGCGATCGATGGAATCAGCCTGACGATCGCGTCGCTTGAGGGCGATGTGCTGGGCGTGACGATTCTCCCGCACACATACGCAAACACGACTTTGGGGACGCGGCGGGCCGGGGATCGCGTAAATCTGGAAGTGGACGTCCTGGCGAAGCACGTCGAAAAGCTGCTCGCCCACGTCAAGTAATCTCTTGACGTGGCATCATTGGGCTATGTGGTACGGGATGGTTCTCATCCTCGCTGGCCTCGTGGCGCAGGACACGACGGTGATCCGCGTTCCCGTCCGGCTGGTCGCGGTCCCCACGCTGGTGTATTCCCGCGACAACAAGTTAATTCCCGGCCTCAGAAAGGCGGATTTTCGAATCTTGGACAACGGCGTTCCGCAGAAGCTCGACCTCGATACGGACGACGCTCCGGTCTCCGTGGTGATCGCCGTTCAGACCAATCGCGACGTGCGGGAGTCCGTTCCTTTCATCACGAAAGTCGGCAGCGTGATGGAAGCGCACCTGGTGGGCGAAACCGGCCGCGCAGCGGTGATCGCCTATAACGGCGATCTCAAAGTGCTGAAGGCGTTCGGGTCTGGCGACATGCGCTGGGCGTTTCGAGCCGTCAAGGCCTCCGGCGTCGAGTCGCGCGCCATCGACGCGGGGATGGAAGCGATCGCGATGCTGAAGGAGCGTCCGCGAAGCCAGGCCCGGGTGCTGCTCTACATCGGACAGGCGATGGATCGCGGGAGCAAGGCGGATTGGTCCGCCCTCGAACAGGAGGCGGATCGCGAAAACGTCGCGATCTACGCGTTGATCTCCTCCGACGCGAAGACCGATCCTTTATCGCCCCTGATCGCGGCCACCGGAGGCACCCTACTGCATTTTCACCACCAGCATGAACTCGAGAATTCGATCGGCGCGCTCGGCGTGGAACTGCGCAGCGCCTACCTGTTGAGCTACTATCCCAACTCCGCCGATACTGGAAAACACACGATCTCCGTGGAGGTGTCGGTTCCCGGGGCGAAGACCCGCGCCCGGCCGGGATATACGTTGAGCCCAAATTGACCCCGTTCGCGCGGAATAGACTGAGAATAGAGGTAACTATGAAACCACTGATGGCGATGGCGGCCTTGTCTTCCGTTATGTGGGCGCAGGACGCGGGGCTGAAGGCCAGGGAACTGTTCTATTCGCCTCCGCCGGACGCGACGCCCCAGCCGGCGGAGAACAAATCCCTGCCCGCACGGCGCCCTCAACCCAGGCCGACAGCGGGTGGCGTTCCCCATGCCATTCCGGTGGCCAACGTTCCGCTCGGGCTGCGCTACAGCGTGCTGAAGCGCGATGGGGCGGGAAAATTTGTTGAAGTGGATCCCGATGCGACGTTCCGCTCGGGCGACCGGATCCGCATCAACGTGGATACGAACACGCCGGGCTATCTCTATGTGGTGATGCAGGGATCGAGCGGTAACTGGAGACTCCTGTTCCCCTCCACCGATGTCGAAGGCGGCAATAATCGAATCGAGAAGGGCGCGATGCAGCAGATTCCTTCGGGCGACAGGGGGCAGTTCCTGTTCGACGAGCAGTCGGGCACGGAGAAGTTGTTTCTGGTTCTGTCGCGAAAGCCGGAACCGGATCTGGACAAGCTGATTTATTCCATCACCGGCGGAGGATCCTCCGGTGACAAGAAGCTAATGGCCAAGGCCACGGTCGGCGACGACGTCGTGAACCGATTGCGCGAGGAAGTGAAGTCGCGCGACCTGGTTTTCGAAAAAATCGACGAAATGAGTATGCAGCAGAACGGCGGTGAAGTGAAGACCGAGAAAGCCACCTACGTGGTGAACCCCAGCCGCACTGATGACGCAAGGCTGGTGGTGGACGTCGCACTCAAGCACGGCAAATAGTTTTCTCATGCGAACATTTTTGAGTCTCGCGCTTTTGGTGCCGCTCGCCGGCGCCGACGACGTGCAGCGGATCAAGCTCGCGGTGGAGCGTCAGGAAGGCTCCGCCTGGAAGCCCGTCGACTCGGCGCTGGTGTTCGCGGCGGGCGATAAGCTGCGGTTCAAAGTATCTTCGACGTTTGACGGATATTTATACGTGATGAACCACGGAACGTCGGGCGTCTATGAACTGCTGTTTCCGCGATCCGATACGGGCGCCGATAATCGCATCGAAGCGCACAAAGAATACATTGTGCCGGCCGCGCAGGGCTGGTTCAAGGTAGCGGGTCCGGCCGGTCACGACATTGTGTACTGGGTGATCAGCCCGGTGAAGCTCGGCAACGAATATCGTCCTCTGCCCCCTCCGCCGCCGCATCCGGATTTGCCGCTGACCTTCAAGCCCCGCTGTGACGATACGATCTTCAAATCGCGAGGCGATTGCGTGGACACCTCCGCCGGCGTGAAGCCTTTGAAAGAGGGCGAAGCGGTGCCCAAAAATCTGGATTCCATCGCGACGCCGACGCCGCGCGAGTTACTCTTTATTCAGGAAAAAGGCGCGACGGTGGTGTCGTCGCCGGCGCCTTTGACCGGACCGGTGGTGTATGAATTACGCCTGGCTCATCGTTAATACTGCGCTGATCGCGCAACAGCCGAGTCTGGCGCTTTTCGCGCAGACTCCTCAGCAGCAGAAGTCCCGCGACTTGAAGTATGAAGAGGACCGCTCCGCGCAGACCGCGGTTACGGTCCCGCGCGGCTACGCGCTCGTCGTGGGCATCGCGAAATACAAAAACCTTCCAGCCAAAGCGCAGCTCGATTTTGCCGAGCGCGATGCCGAGTCCGTCTACTCTGTGCTCATCAATCCAGAAGGCGGGAATTTTCGAGCCGAAAACGTCCACCGGTTGATCGGCCCCAAAGCAACCCTTGCCAATTTAAAACAGGAACTGGAAGTCTGGCTCCCGTCGGTGGCCAAGGAATCCGATCGCGTGGTGATTTATTTCGCCGGCCATGGATTCATCAACGCCGGCCGAGGATATCTGGCTCCCTACGACATCGATCCCGCGAACATCGGCGCGACCGGCTACTCCATGGACACGCTGGGCGCGGTGGCAGGATCGAAAATCAAGGCGAAATGGAAAGTGCTGCTGACCGATTCCTGCCATTCCGGCGCGATTTCTCCCGACGCCGAACTGGCGCAGGTGAATAAGAGCCTGCTGGACCTGTCGCGCTCCATGTTCTCGCTGACCGCGAGCCGCGATCGCGAAAGGTCGTTTGAAGGCAAGAACTGGGGCGACGGCCACGGCATCTTCACCTATTACGTTGTGAAGGGTTTGGAAGGTGAGGCCGATGAATCGGGCGACGGAATCGTCACCGCGGACGAACTTGCCGAATACGTCCGTCGCAACGTTCGCGAAGTAACACATGGCCAGCAGAATCCGACGTCCGATAAAGGCAGCTTCGATCCGAACATGATTCTCGCCTACATTCCGAATGGCCTGAGGGCAGGGAAGGCGCCCGCTCCCAAGGACGGCACGCTGATCTTCGAGGCCAATTTGGACGGAGTCGAGGTCTTCGTCGACGGCGTCTCGCAAGGCGTCATTAACAAAGGAACACCGTTGCGCCTGCCCGGCCTGAAGCCGGGGAACCATACAGTGCAGGGCGTGAAGATGGGATACGAACCGGACGGGCCGCGCGAGGAAATCGTCTACCCGGGACGCGATTCGACAGTCTCGATCAAAATCCTGATCGCGCGCCGCAGGCCCAAGGCCGCACTCGACGAACTCAATCACGGCATCGAGTTTTACAACAAGGGCTTCGCCGACAACTATAAAAAAGCCATCGCGCATTTCGAGAAAGCCATCGCGCTCGACGCGAATTTCAGCCAGGCTTACCTCTATACGGGCCGCGCGTACAACTCCCTGTTCGAGGAGCCAAAGTCGCAAGCCGCGTTCCGCAAGGCAATTGAGATCGATCCGGATTATCTCGAAGCGCGCGTCAGCCTGGCCGGATCGCTGCTCGACACAGGCGCGGTCGATGAAGCGATTCGCCAGTTAAACACCGTCACGCAACGCGACTCTTCCAACGCCATGGCATTTTACCTGGAAGCCGAAGCGTACCGGTTGAAAGAAGCCTATCCGCAAGCCATCGACGCCGCGCGGACCGCGATCAAGCTGACTCCGGCCAATGCCGAAGCGCACCTGTGGCTCGCGGACAGCCTGCGCATGAGCGGGCAGATGCAGGAATCGACCGGCGAGTACGTGTCCTATCTCAAGCTGAGCGACTTCGACAGCAAACTGGCCGGACGTTTGAATTATTACGTTCTGGGCTACATCGCCGGCATTGGCAAAAAAAAGCGCGCCGCGCAAACCGACACCTGGCGCGACCTGCGCAGCCTGGCGTACTTCGGCCTGTGCGACGCGGAGCGCAAGCAGTCGCATTTCGAGGCAGCTGTCGGCTATTGTCAAAAGTCATTGGCCTATGATCCGAAGGACCCATATACGCACTATGCGCTGGCGCTGTGCTACATGCGTCAGGCCCAGCAATCGCAGAGTCTGGAAACGCTGGCCAGCGCCGGGATTCATTTTCGAACGATGCTCGATTTGAATCCGGATCTGGAAGAAGCAAAATACGCGCGCCAGAATCTCAAGAGCATCGATGGGCTGCTGGGGACGAAGTGATGCGGTTGACATCACCGTATCAGCATATCAAGATATAATCATGAGGACGACCCTGACGCTCGACGACGACGTTTACGAAACGGCGCTGCAATTGTCGAAATCCTCCGGTGAGGGATTGGGAAAAGTCGTTTCCAAGCTGGTCCGCCGGGGATTAATGCCTCACGCGCCACTGAAAAGGAGCAAGTCGCGTAGGTTCCCGGTGTTCGATGTCGCCCCGGGCACACCCATGATGTCGTTGTCCGATATTCAACGGTTTATCGATGACGAAGGACTCTTCTAGACTCATTCTTCTCGATATCAACGTGTTGATCGCGCTATCCTGGCCGATTCATCCATTCCATTCCGTCGCCAGGCGCCGCATGGAAGGAAGTCGCGAACGCTGGGCGACATGCGCGCTCACGCAACTCGGCTTCATTCGAATTTCCTCTTCGGCGTCGGCGAATCCAAGTCCCAAGACTCCAGCCGAGGCCGCGTCGCTGCTCGCGATCATGACAAACGATTCTCTTCATGTTTATCTGGACTCCCTTCCGCCACCTTCTGAACGATGGATGCAGCGAGCGCTCGGAACGAAACAAGTCACCGATGCTTATTTGCTTGCGCTGGCGGAATGGAATGAAGCGACTCTTCTGACTTTCGATAGAAGGCTCAAGGATCTCGCAGGTTCCGGCGTGCAAACGGAAGTTCTTTCCGTCTGATCAGAAACTCTATTGCTTTTCCATCGGCACTTCGAAATACAAATACTCTTTCCCCGTCGACGCGTCTGAAATTCCCGACACGAAGAGTTTCGATCCCGGCCGGTAATCGGTCTGAAAATAGACGAATCCGTAAACCTTCTCGCCCAGAGGCACCAGCTTCGCGGTGAACGCATGCCCTTCGATTTCCCAAATGTTGAGCGGCCCGTGTTTCGCCTTCCTCGGAAACGGCAATGGATTCGCGCCTGGAATCGGCGGCGCTTTCCCCGATCCTCCGATGAACGTCACGTCGGAAGCGGGCGTGGCCTCCATATGTTTGCCGTCCGGCCCGACGAAATCCGCCTCCAGGTTCAACTTCAGCGCCTTGCCCGTGCCGTTTTCCAGGACGACCAGCACCGGCAGAACGCCATACTTGTTGGGATTCACTTTGCCGAACGCCGCACGGACTTGTTCATCGTGGATGAACGGCACCGCGGCCATCGTGATCTTCTCCGTCGTCATGCTGCCCTTATACGACGCCGCCGCTCCAGGCGCGAAACGATCCTTGTCCTTGTCGTCGCCTGCTTGCGCCGCTATACTCAGAAGAACTATCCACAAGCCTGAGAAAACCGCTACGCGTCTCATCTATTTCCTTTATCAGCTGCTCCAACTTGCCCTCACCCCGGTGATGGCCCTGTATCTACTGTACCGGGGAATCCGCGACAGGCGGTACTTCGCCGGCATCGCGGAGCGGCTGGGATTTCTGCCCGCCACCATTCAGTCGACGGGCAGCGGAGCCGTTTGGTTTCACGCCGTATCGGTGGGCGAGGTGTTTTCCTCGGTCGAACTGATCCGCGCCATGCGCGCCGCGCGCCCGCTCACCAGGATGTACGTATCGACGACGACGCTCGCCGGACGCGAGACCGCGGATGTGAAGCTGGAAGGACTGGCTGACGGCGTGTTCTTCGCGCCGCTCGATTACCGGTCCGTGGTGCGGCGCGTGCTGCGCCGTTTGCGCCCCGCCGCCGTAGTGGTGCTGGAGACCGAGATCTGGCCCAATCTCTATCGCGAAACGAAGCGCGCCGGAGCGTCGCTCCTGGTCGTGAATGGACGCATTTCGGATCGCGCGCTGCCGCGCTACCAGCGCTGGAACTGGTTCTTCCGCCACACGCTGAGGTTCGCCGATACGATCTTCGCGCAAAGCATCGAAGACAAGCGGCGCTTCGTCCTGGCTGGCGCGCGGCTGGACCAGGTGAAGGTCGCGGGAAATTTAAAATACGATTTCTTGCCGCCATCGGAAGGCGTTGCGCCCACCATCGCCGGATTCCTTCACCGAGTGAAACCGGCGCAGCCGGGGCTGCTGCAAGTCTGGGTTGCGGCCAGCACCATGCCTTCCGCCGATTCCACCGACATCGATGAGGATGACATCGTCATCCGCGCGTTCGCGCACGTCGCCCGGTCGCACCGGGGGCTGCTGTTGGTACTCGCGCCCCGCCGCCCGGAGCGGTTCGACGTCGTTGCGGAAAAACTGAACCGCGCCGGTGTGAAGTTCGTCCGGCGGACGAAACTCGCAAAGCTCGAGCTGCCTGGAGTGCTGCTGCTTGACTCCATCGGCGACCTGGCGGCGCTATTTGAACGGGCCGATGTCGTGTTCATGGGCGGCACGCTCGCGCGCCGCGGAGGCCACAATATTCTGGAGCCGGCGTACTTCGGCAAACCGGTCATCGTCGGTCCGCATATGGAAAACTTCGCCGCCATCGCGAAGGAGTTTCACGCTGCCGGAGCATTAGAAAGCATCGCCTCCGGCGACGAGCTGGGCGCGGCTGTCTCGCGCCTTCTCGACGAACCGGGAAAGCTGGGCGCCAAGGCTCGCGACCTGGCGATGTCCAAGCGCGGCGTCGTGAATCGCATCGCGCAGGAAGTCTTCGCCGCGGCCGCCAATGGCGTACCGGATCCGCCGCGAACCGTGCTGGCGCAGGCCGTGCTGCGGCCCCTTTCCTGGGTGTGGGCCGCGGGCCATCGCGCCAATGTCGCCCGCCAGTTGACGCAGCGGCGAACTCTCGCGACCCCGGTGATCAGCATCGGCGGACTCACCATGGGCGGCACGGGAAAGTCTCCGATGGTGGCGCATCTCGCCCATCTGATGCGCGAACGGGGCCGCAATCCAGCCATCCTGACGCGCGGTTACCATCGGAAATCTCACGACCAGGTGGTGATCGTTCCGCGCGGCGAAAAAGCGTCGACCGAATTGACCGGCGATGAGGCGCAGATTTACGTCCGCGCGAGCGACGCGCATGTCGGCGTCGGCGCGGATCGTTACGACACGGGCGTCCGAATGGAAGAAACCCTGTCGCCGGATGTTTTTTTGCTCGACGACGGATTCCAACACATCCGTCTTGCCCGCACTCAGGATGTCGTGCTGATCGACGCGCTCGATCCGTTCGGCGGAGGGATGTTTCCGCTGGGACGCCGCCGGGAACCGCGCCGCAGTCTTGCGCGCGCGTCCGCCATCGTGGTCACGCGCGTCGAGCAAGGCCAACAAATCACCGGTTTAGAACGCATGATTCGCAAATACAATGCCGACGCGCCGATTTACACCGCGCGCGTCGCGCCGCGTGCCTGGATCGATTACGAATCGAAAGCCATGCGGCCGGTCGCCGAGGTGAAGTTCGGCCGGGTCGCGGCATTTTGCGGGCTTGGCAATCCGCGCGCGTTCTGGCGATCCCTGGAGGAACTGGAGATTGATGTCGCATTTCGCTGGGCATTCGGCGATCATCATCAGTACAAGCCTTCCGAACTGGTAAGGCTGGCCAAGCAGGCGGCCGACGGCGGCGCCGAAGTGCTGGTGACCACCGAAAAGGACATCATGAATGTTTGCGACCAGGCGATGAAGATCGTCGCGCCGCACAAGCTGCTGTGGCTGAAAATCGGAATCGAGATCGATAAGGAAGAGGAATTTCTCCAGCACATTTTATGAAGACGGCCATTTTCGGAGGAACCTTCGACCCCATACATCGCGCTCACCTGATCGTCGCGCGCGAGGCCGCCGATGCATTTTCGCTCGATCGTGTTCTGTTCATTCCCGCCGCGAATCCGCCGCACAAGGAAGCGGGCGCGGGCTACGAGGATCGCTATAAAATGGTGGAACTGGCCTGTGCCGGAGAGCCTGGCTTCGTTCCCTCGCGCCTCGAAGCAGGCCGGGAAAAGAGTTATTCCATCCACACCATTGAGCGCGTGAAAGCACAGCCGGGCGCGGGTGAAGTCTTCTTCGTCATCGGTTCCGACGCGTTCGCCGAAATCCGCTCCTGGCATCGTTGGGAGGATGTGGTGCGCGAAACCGAATTCATCGTCGTCTCGCGCCCCGGTCACACCTATTCGATTCCGCCCGGCGCGCGCGTGCATCGTCTGGAAACCGTCGCCTTGCCGGTGTCGTCATCGGAGACGCGGCAGGCTCTGGCGCGAAGGGAAACTCCGGAGGAATTGCCGCCGGCGGTGGCGGAATATATTCGGAATCACGGGCTATACAGCCGCTAGTGCCGCGACCACTTGAATCGTTGGTTCTCACCCGTACATCGTGTCCCCGCGCAGCCCATTCCTGGTGCAAACCCCACGCTGACGCATGGGGCTGAATTGCCAACAAATCATCCGGTCGCAGCACGAGTGGCTTGTCGCGGAGATAACCTTACCGTGCTGGCCGACGATCTGGCCGCGGCGGCCCCGCCCAGGCGCGCGGCGTTTATCGCCCCTGGCGTGAGCCGGAGACCCTTTTCGCGAGCGCTCGCGATTTTCGTTTCCTGGCCCCTAGAACGCGTTTAAACGAAGTTTCCGAAATTTCCGGTATACAGGGCCGGCGGAGGCTCCTCCGGCGCGCCGATTTTGCCGAGTTTAACACGCAAAAACTGATTCTGCGAGAGTTACCGGAAAATGTCCACGCGGGCCCGCGAGCGACAATTGCTCCGCCAGGCGGACTGTACCTGCGAGCTGGTTAGCATGGCGCCTCCATTACCGTCGGGCTCGGCAGTGAGTCGTGGCGCGCCTACATCTCGTCCGCCGACGGCCCATAGACCGACGGTACGGCAATATCATTCAATCGCAGATACACCGTCAACTGCCCGCGATGGTGGATGATGTGATTCATCGCCATGGCGCGCAACGCGACGGCGCGAGGAGCTTCAAACAATTTCTTCTCTTTATAGATCAGGTGCCAGGGCTGGCGCAGGTGGTCGTCGGTGGCTCCGGCGATCGCCTCGCGCGTGGCCGCGACGTTCTTGTCGAACACCTCCAGCACCTCGGCTCGATTCGCCACTACCGCCGGTTTGTATTCGCCCTTATCGAAATTGATTCCGTCGGTCGTGATGATCGCGGCTCCGAACGCCGGAAGCTCCGCCAGGTGCCCGGCAAGCCTTCCCATGGTCATCGACTTGGCGTGCGGCTTCCAGTCGAACTTGTCGTCCGGCACTCGTTCGAGGGCCTTTCGCGTGATCTTCATCTCGTTATCGAACTCCGGCAACAAGGCCTGGCTCATCGTCATTTTGTGGATACTCCTCCGCGCCGATTGTACCGCAGGATAGAATGAGATTATTCACGTGCAACAGGTCGGGCGCTACCAAATTATTGCCGAATTGGGGCGGGGCGCAATGGGCGTCGTGTATCAGGCCCTGGACCCGACCATCGGCCGCACCATCGCGATCAAAAGCATCCGCCTGCAGGACCTCACCGACGCCGCCGAACGCGAGCGTCTGCGCGAACGCCTGGTGCGCGAGGCGCAATCGGCCGGCATCTTATCGCATCCGGGTATCGTGACTATTTACGACATCGCCGAAGAAAACGGCATGGCGTATATCTTCATGGAGTTCGTGAATGGCCCACCACTCGAAAAGATGCTGCTGCATGAGCAGACGCCGGATAAGGAAACGCTGCTCAGCATTTTCCGCCAGACCGCCGCCGCGCTGGACTATGCGCACAAGAAAGGAATTGTTCACCGCGATATCAAGCCCGCCAACATCATGATCCATGAGGACGGCACCGCCAAGGTCACCGATTTCGGCGTGGCGAAAATTGTCGCGCAGGAGATGACCCTCGCCGGAACGATGATGGGCACTCCAAGCTATATGTCGCCGGAGCAGGTGCAAGGCACCGCGGTCACCGGGCGCGCCGATCAGTTCTCGCTGGCCGTGATCGCGTATGAAGTGCTGACCGGCGAAAAACCATTCGTCGCCGAATATCTGCCCACGCTGCTGTTCAAGATCGTCCGCGAAGAGCCTCTGCTACCGCAGCGCTTGAATCCGACGCTGGGATCGAAGGTGGGCTCGGTTCTACACAAGGCTCTTTCGAAAAATCCCGCCGATCGCTTTGAGACGTGCACCGAGTTCATCAGCGCCCTCTCGGTCGCTTGTAATGAGACAAAAGGATGGATGCCTCTGCCACGCGGCGCGAGCCTGAACATGCCTACGGTCGGTTCGCAGGACGGCATGGGGGAGACGATTGACGATAGGCGTGACGAGCGCCGTCCGGCCGTGGAAATGGCGGTGCCTCCCACGCCTCCGCCGGTCGCGCCTCCGGTCGAAATTCCTCCACCGTTCGAGCCGCGGGCCCGCCGCGAGGCCAGCGAGCACTCGAGCAAAGTCCTTCGCAACGTGCTGCTCTCCGCCGCGGCCGTGGCGCTTCTGTTACTCGGAATTTTCTTCGTGATCCAGAAATTCACGGCGCGCCCCGCGCCGCCCAACTCGGTCGCGCGGACGACCCCGGCACCACAGGATGCAGCTCCGCCGCCTCCCGATACGCCCGTCGAAACACCCGCGCCTCTCAAAGAAGAGCTGAAAAAAGAAGAGGCAAAAAAGGAAGAGCCGCCTCCGGAGCCTGAGAAACCCAAGCCTGTTCCGGCTCGTAAGGAGGCTGCGCCGCGCCGCGCCGCCGCGCAGGAAAAGCCGGCCGCCGAGGCCGATTTCCAAATCACCACCTCGCCCGCCGGCGCCAACGTCATTTTCGACGGCGATTCTTCGACGCGCTGCAAATCCCCCTGCAGCGTGACGCTCGGCGCGGGCCGCCACACCTTCGTGGTCCAGCACGCCGGGTATCGCGAAGCGCACCGCATCATCGAAGTGCCTCGCGACGCCGGACTGATCGTCGACCTTGCCAAGCTGATGGGATCGCTCAGTCTGATCACGAATCCGCCGGGCCTCACGGTGATTGTCGACGGCAACGCGCAGGCGCAGAAAACGCCCGCCAACCTGAGCCTCTCGATCGGCACGCATCATGTGCAAGTCATGAAGGGCGCCGAGAAACAGGAATTCACCGTCGATATCCGCGATGGCCTACTGAGTTCAAAATTCATAGAATGGACACAATGACCTTTTCCCGACGAAGCTTTTTCGCGCTCGCCGCCGCCTCTGCAATGAAGAGCCGTACGCTGCTGGCGCAGGACAAGACCGGCATGAACGTGCTGTCGAAGCGTCCCGAAGACCTGGAGATGCCTCTTTCCGGCTTCGGCGACTACATCACGCCGATCGAGCATTTCTTCGTCCGCACGCACGTCTACGTGCCGACCGTCAAATTGCCCGACTGGCGCTTGAGCGTCGATGGGGAGGTGGCGACGCCTCTCTCCCTCACCATGGACGAGCTGAAAAAGCTCCCCTCGGTCGAGATGGTCAGCGTCGTCGAATGCGCCGGCAACGGACGAGCCTTCATCGATCCTCCCGTGCCCGGCCTGCAATGGACCAACGGCAGCGTCGGCAACGCGCGGTGGCGCGGCGTGCGCCTTGCTGACGTGCTGAAGCGAGCCGGGATTAAGGATTCGGGCAAGGAAATTCTGTTCAACGGAGCCGACGTGCCCTTGGGAACGATGCAGGATTTCCGCCGCACCATCACTGTGAAGAAGGCTCTCGATTCGAATACACTGCTCGCGTATGAGATGAACGGCGTCACGCTGCCCGTGAAGCACGGCTTCCCTCTGCGCGTGGTCGCGCCCGGCTGGGCCAGCGATTCGTGGGTGAAGTGGCTGACCAACATCACCGTGCTCGATAAGGAATTCGACGGCTTCTGGATGAAGAACGCCTATCGCAAGCCCGATCATCCGATCGCCCCCGGCTCGGCCATGGCTCCCGATAAAATGGTTCCCGTTACCAGCCTGCGTGTGAAGAGCGTCATCGCGGCGCCCACCGATGGCTCTACCGTGGGCCTTGGCGGTACCGTCGTGGTGAAAGGTGTGGCATGGTCGGGCGATAAAGGACCGATCACATCCGTTGAGGTCTCGACCGACGGAGGGCGAACATGGACCGGTGCCGCACTTGGCCCCGATCAATCGCAATTCGGCTGGCGCCAGTGGGCATTCTCTTTCCGTCCCGATCGCGAGAGTTACTACAACGTGATGGCCCGCGCGAAAGACACAAGCGGCGACACGCAGCCGTTCGCGCAGGAATACAATCCGTCGGGCTACGGCTGGAACGTGGTTCAGCGCGTCGGCCTCAACGTCGTCGAGAATCCGCAATCGCAACCCACAATACAAGGCGGCATGGTTACGGACAAGCTTGTCGGCGGAGTGCCTGAAGCCTACAGCAGCACCTGTCTGGTCTGCCACGAAGAAGACGTCATTCGCCAGCAACGTCTGACCAAAGCTCAGTGGGATCGCGAAATCACGAAAATGACCAACTGGGGCGCGCCAGTAAAGCCCGAAAATCGCGACTCAATCCTGAATTATCTGGTCCAACAATTCGGCCCGCGCCCGCGTTGAGATTGTGTTATCTGTTGTGGGGCAGCGCCATGCGCTGCCGTGAATTCTTGGTCTGGGCAGCGCATTGGCGCTGCCCCACGGCTAATCGTGAAGCGTCGTATCCAAAAACGCCCGCAGCCGGTGACTCCGGCTCGGGTGCCTGAGTTTGCGGAGCGCCTTCGCCTCAATCTGCCGGATCCGCTCCCGCGTCACCGCGAAGTGCTGGCCGACCTCTTCGAGCGTATGCTCGCTGCCATCCTGCAGCCCGAACCGCATGCGAATGATCTTTTCTTCGCGCGGGCTGAGGGTTTTCAATACTTCCGCCGTCTGCTCGCGAAGATTTAAATTGATGACAGCTTCCGACGGCGACACCACGCGACGGTCGATGATGAAATCGCCCAGGTGCGATTCTTCCTCTTCGCCCACCGGGGTCTCGAGGGAAATAGGCTCCTGCGCGATCCTCAGCACCTTGCGCACCTTGCCCACCGGCAGTTCCATCTTCACCGAAAGCTCTTCGGTGGTTGGTTCGCGCCCCAGGTCCTGCTGCAACTGGCGCTGCATCCGCACCAGCTTGTTGATCGTCTCGATCATGTGCACGGGAATGCGAATCGTCCGCGCCTGGTCGGCAATGGCTCGAGTGATCGCCTGCCGCACCCACCACGTTGCATACGTCGAGAATTTATACCCGCGCAGATAATCGAACTTGTCCACCGCCTTCATCAGGCCAATGTTGCCTTCCTGAATCAGGTCCAGGAATTGCAGTCCACGATTCGTATACCGCTTGGCGATCGAAACCACCAGCCGCAGGTTCGCCTCGATCAGCTGCTTCTTGGCAATCTCCGCTTCCAGTTCGCCGCGCTCGACGATCTGCAAGGTCCGCCGCAACTCCGTCGCGCCCGCGCCTGAATCCTCTTCCAATTGCTGGATGCGCTGGCTCTGCGACCGCAGTTCCTTGCGCAGCAGACTGGCGTTTCCCGCGCCGTTGGTCGGCGATTCCAGTTTCCGCTGAATGCGCGCGATCTCGCGCTCCATCGGTTTCAGTTCATCTACCGCGCTCCGCAGCCGGCTCGCCAGCGCGCGTCTGGTCAGCGAGCTGAAATGAATCCCGCGAATCAGCCGCGAAATGTTCACCATGATGCGCGCGAGCGCCCAGCGCAGCGAGCGGTGCATTTTCGGCTTCATTCCCCGCGAAATGGCCTGCAATTTCTGCCGGCATTGTTGCGCTTTGCGATAATGTTTTTCGATTTCGGCGATGGTTTTTGAAAGTTCTTCCGCCTGTTCCGCGACGTTCTCGTCGGTCACCACCAGGTCCGGCATGATGAGCATCTCGCGTACCAGGAACGAATCCTTGCGGAGCGTTTCGGCCAGCGTCAGGATCTCGCGGATCACCAGAGGTGAGCGTGACAGGGCCTTGCGCACCGCCGTCTGCCCTCGCTCAATTCGCTTGGCGAGTTCGATCTCGCCCTCGCGCGTCAGCAGCGGAACGGTTCCCATTTCGCGCAGATACATGCGGACGGGATCGTTGGTCTTGTCGATGAACTCCTGGGCCAACTCCAGGTCGCCGGGCTCTTCGCCCTCTTCCAGCTTTTTGTCGAAGTCGATTTTCGGCTCTTCGAGAATTTCGACGCCAGCGCCGTCGAACTCGGTGAGGATCTCCTCGAGTTCGCGTCCGCCCGGATAACCTTCCGTCAGCAGTTCATTGACCTCGTCGTAGAGAACGTACCCCTTCTCTTTTCCGGTGTCCATGAGCTGCTTCAGCCGGCCGAATTTTTCTTCCAGTGCCACTCTACCCCGATTACCCTAAAGCCACGATCGATCCCCGGCATTTTTTCGCGGCTGCCAGGGCTGAATTCATTCAGTGTACAACACCTATAGAACACGAGCCACGCGCAATTCGCCACCATTGCGCTTGACTTCTTTCTCCAGAGCCCCAAGTTCCGCCATCAATTCCAACGCGTCCGTGAACTGCCCCTCGCGCTCTGACGCTCTTATCCGCGCCCGCAGCTCGTCGATGCCGCGCCGCAATCGTGCATTCTCCAAAGCCCGCAAGCAGCCCCGCGCGTCTTCCAGTAGTAGGGCGTCGTCACTTATATCATCGGCTGCAATCACCCTATGCAATAGAGTTTGCAGGGCCGGCGAGAGCCGTGCGTCGAGCTCGGAAAACATCGCGGCATAGGAAAATAGGGGGCCCGCTTCCGTCATCTGCCGCAGCACTTCGAAAATTTCCCGCGTGGCGCAATCCGCGATCAGGTCTCGCGTTAGCAGCGGCAGCACTTCCGCGCGCACTTCCGCGCTCGCTACCATCGCGCTCAGCAGGATGCTCTCGACGGCCGGTACCGGCGGCTCTTGCTTGGAAACTGGCGCAGCCGGCGCGCGCCGATCGGTCGCCGCTTTCTTAAATTGATCCAGTACCAGCCCCGCGTCCACGCCCAGATATCCCGCCAGATCGTTGGCGATGGCCGCGCGCTCCAGCTTGTCGCCGATTTTTTGTACCGAAGGCAGCAGAAACTTAAACGCCTCCATGCGCCCGTCCGAGCTGCGCATGTCGAACTTCTGCCGAGCCCGGTCGGCCAGCCAGTGAAAATAAGTGGACGCCGCGTCCAGCTTCGCGCGATACGCGTCCGCGCCATTCTGTTTCACGTACTCGTCCGGATCCAGGCCTCCATCGAGCGCCAGCACCCGCACATGCATCCCTTCATCCAGCAGAATCTGAATCGCCTTCTCCGAAGCGTTTGCGCCCGCGCGATCCGGATCGTAATTCACCACGATATGGTCGGAGTGCCGGTGCATCACGCTGGCCTGCGCGCTGGTGAGCGCAGTCCCGCAACTGGCCACCACGTCCTTCACTCCCGCCGAATAAACCCCGATCACGTCCATGTATCCTTCCACCAGCACCGTGCGATTCGAACGCCGCATCGTTTCCCGAGCCCGGTGCAGGTTATAAAGTACGGATGTTTTTTTATAGATCGGCGTTTCACTCGAATTTAAATATTTCGGCTGGTCCTGGTCGCGCATCGCCCTTCCGCCGAAAGCGATCACTTTTCCCGACTCATTATGGATGGGGAACATCAGCCGTCCGCGGAAGAAATCGAAATATCCGGAGCCGTCGTCGCGCCGCCGGACAATTCCCGACGCGTCCAGCTGTTCTTGAGAAAACTGCTTCTCGCCCAGCGCGCGCACCAGCGCCTGCCCCGACCCCTCGGAATACCCCAGCTCAAACGTCTCTATCGATTCCTGCCCGATTCCGCGTTTGAGCAGATAGTTCCTCGCCTCACTCCCATGCGCCCCGTGCAAATTCGCCTGGAACATCTGTGCCGCCATGGAGTAAATCTCAAATAGCGCCCCGCGCAGCTTCGAATCGGAGTCAGCATAATCGTTGCGCTTGGGCATCGGGATGCCGTGGCGCTCGGCCAGAACTTTCAGCGCTTCGGGAAATGTGAAGCCTTCGATCTCCTGCACGAATTTCAGAACGTCGCCGCCCACGCCACAGCCGAAACATTTGTAGAACTGCCGCGACTGGTTGACGTTGAACGATCCGGTCTTTTCCTGATGGAAAGGGCACAGCCCCACGTAGCGGCCGGTGGCGCCCACGCGCTTCAGCCGCACGTACTCGCCAATCACCTTGACGATATCGATGGACGATTTTAGCTGCTCGACAAAATCCATCTACTTCGATCCTACCTCTTGCAGGCCAGCGTGAGTCCGTCGCTGATCGGAAGCATGCTGATCGACACGCGCGAATCGCCCAGGAGTTTTTTGTTAAGCGCGCGAATGGCCAGCGTGTCGGCGGTGTTGTCCTCCGGATCGATCACCGCTCCGTGCCACAAAACGTTGTCAATGGCGATCAGCCCGCCGGGACGCACCAGTTCGAGCGCGCACTCATAATAGCCCTCGTAGTTGGCCTTGTCGGCGTCGATAAACGCGAAATCGAACCGGTTGTGCTGGCGCTGCGCGATCAGCTCATGCAGCGTTTCGAGGGCGGGCTTCAGCCGCAGGTCGATCATGTGATCGACACCGGCTTCTTTCCAGTAACGCCGCGCGACCGACGTATATTCCCCGCTCACATCGCAAGCCAGAATTTTTCCATCGTCGGGCAGCGCCAGCGCCACCGCCAGCGAACTGTATCCGGTGAACACCCCCACTTCCAGCGTCCGCCGAGCGCCGGTCAACTGCATGAGCAGGGCCAGAAACTGCCCGTGCTCCGGAGGAATCTGCATCGTTGCCATGGGATGCGAGGCCGTCTCCTCCCGCAGCTTGCGCAGAATCGCGGGCTCGCGAAGGGAGACCGAGTTCATGTAGTCGTAAATATTCTCCGGCAGATACTCGTTGGGGCGCGACATGGGGAAAATCATCGCATGCGTAGAAAAAACATTTCCATGCTAAAATGCTTTTGTGCAGCTTACGGTGGACGAGTTCAAGGAACGTACCGCCTCAAAACTCCGCGACCTCCGCTGTCCCGACCATCATCAACCCCCGCGCTTGAAATTCCAAGGCTCGTCGCTCAAGAACATAAACATCCAAATGAGCGCCTGCTGCAACAAGCTGATCGACCTCGCCAACCGCCGCATCGCCGAAAGATAGTTTTAATGTCCCCTCCATGACTGTCGGGGTTCTGCTGAGCTTCGTCCCAGTTTTGATACGGAACCCCGAGACAGTCATGGAGGGGATCAAATGAGCCGCATAACCAGCAACCAAGCATGGCCGTGTCAAACCAATAATTTTGCCAGCGCCGCCGCTTGGTCCGAAAATCGATTCTTGAGCGCGAACAAGCGCGCCGCAACGCGCATTCTTTGCAGATTCTCATCCTTCAAGAGTCGTTTGATCGCCGGAATCAGCCCCGATGGCTGGACGATCGCTCCGAACTCCTCTCGCATGACGCCGCGGGCGCCGTGATGGTCGAGGCACACCGCTGGAACCCCTGCCGCTAATGCCTCCATCAGCGTTAGCCCGTAGCTTTCATGCCGCGACGGAAACACATACAAATCGGCCAGCGCGAAAAATGCCTTCTTCCGGTCGCCCATAACATAGCCCGGGAACACGACGCGGGTCTTCTTCAGTTTTGCCGCCAGCGCACGCAGTTTTTCCAGGTATGCAAAGCCCTGCATGAACGCCGCCTCGCCGCAGATGAACAACCACAGGGGCTCGCTCGGATAATCGGGCTGCCGTTCCCACTCGATCAATTTTTGGAGCAGCAGATCCTGCCCTTTTTCCGGCGAAATTCGACTCAGCGTCAGCAGCACGCGCGCGTTATCGGGGATGCTGAACTCATCGCGAAGCGGCACCGCATCGCCCGCGTAGGAAGGATCGGAAACACCCCACGGCAGCACGTGAATCTTCTCCGGCGGACAAGCGGGATAACACCGCAGCAGCACCTCTCTCATGCCCTCCGACGGCATGATCAGGCCCTGTGAATAACGAACGCTCGCTTGCTGTTTTTCCCACACTAGCTTGGAAATCGACGGCATCGCCCAGTGCAGCCGCCGGTACAATTTCACGGTCGTTTCCGGCCTTACCAGCCCGCGGAAATAAATATCGGCGACGTAAGCGACCACATCTACGTGATAAATCGTAAAGATCCGATAGTCGCGTAGCGCCGCGAAGTCCGGGCCCTCGGAAACGTCATTGGCCAGCACGACCGTGTCTTTAGGATTGTGCTTCAGAATCTCGTCGGTCGAATAACGTTCGAACTCGCGGGAGAAGCGCGCGTATTCGCGCTCGCTGAAATGGACGATCCGGCGGGCCTCAACTTTGGGCGAGATCAAGCGAAACTCAAAAGGTTTCGTGCGCGACCATTCGTCGACCAGAAGATCGCAGATGGCGGCGCCGCCGCCCAGCGGGACGGATTCGCGGAAGCCGCCGTGCGCGGCCGTGTACAGGATCACGCCGGTAAATACTCAAGCACGAGCGCGGTGATATCGTCGCGGATCACGCCGCCTTCCGTAAATCGATCCACGGCATCCAGCAGAGCCGTGTGCAGCCCGATGGCATCGGTCTTGGCATTGTCGCGCAGGCACAATCTCAACCGCTCGGTATCGAAGAACACGCCGTTGGCGTCCTCGGCCTCGGTCAACCCGTCGCTATAAATGACGAGCTTGTCGCCCGCCGCGAGGTGTGTCTGGATCATCGAAATCGGCGCGCCCTCGATCATGCCGACCGGCATCCCGGACGTGTGCAGCTTGCGGATCCGCCCGTCCGTGCCGACCAGAAACGGCGCACAATGCCCGGCGTTGGCGTAGCTCAGGAATCCGTTCGAATCCAGCTCGCAGTAAAACACCGTGGCGTACTTTTCGCCTCGCGTTCGCTCCAGCAGAAAATCGTTGACCCGCAACATCATCGGTTCGATGTTCGGCGGCCCACCCTGTCCCATCAGGAAGGCGCCCTGCAACAGGCTGGCCAGCAGCGCGGAGCTGACGCCCTTACCCGAAACGTCAGCCACCACCGCGGCCCACGCGTTGTGCGCCAGCGGCCGGACGTCGAAATAATCGCCGCCCACCTGCGTCGACGGTATGCTGGACCCGGCGGCGCGAAACCACCCTGTCTTCGGAAGCGAAGCGGGCAACAAGCCTTGCTGAATATCGCGCGCGATCTTCAGCTCGCTCTCCATTTTGACCTTATCGCGCGTTTCTTCCAATAATCGAGCGTTTTCGAGAATCGTCGACGCCTCAATCGCCAGCGTCTGCAATAACTCGCGATTTCCGGAGGATAGGTCGGCCGGGTTCAATCGCGAATCCATGTAGAGCAGCCCGACGGTATTTTCGGCCGTGGATGTGATGTGCGTGTCTTCCGACGATCCGCTGCGAATCTGCACCAGAGGCAGGCAGACCACCGAGCGCAGTTCCAGCGCCGCCACCGACATTTCCGGCCTCACCCCCTGCTGTTCCAGGGGATCGAAGGACATCGATAGCAGATCGCGCCGGGAATTGAGCGCGCGCTGAATCACTGACGTCGGCACGCGCAGTTCGTGTGCCTCCAGAGCCTTCCCGACACGATCCCGCGCGACCGATACTTCCAGCTCGCCGGACTTGCGCAGCAGAAGGAAGCCTCGCTCGCAGCCCGTGACCGCCAGCGCCGCATCGACGACCGCGGTAAGCACTTCCTGCGTCGACAGAGAATTCTGCAGCGCCCGCGCGACTTCGACCAGCGACCTCAGCTTGGCAAGATTATTTGGACCCAGCGCGGTCGAATGCGAGCCGGAGCCGACCGGCTCCACCAATTGCCCCAGGATGCGGTTGATCTCGCCATGATCGAGCGAGAAGGTCAGCTGGAACGAATCGCGCACGCCGAATTCGATCCGGTCGGAGTTGCGCAGCACGTGGCGCGCGATCTGCTCGCCGTTGACCCACGTTCCGTGGCGGCTGTTCAGATCCTCAATGACGTACGATCCGTTCTCCGAAACGATGCGCGCGTGTTGGCGGGAAGCACGGTTATCGCGCAGCACCAGGTTGTTGTCCGGCTGCCGGCCCAGCAGAAACGGCAGCGGTTCCAGAGGCACTCGCGTACGTTGCCCGGAGGGCGACAAAACCAGCAGCGCGGCGGGAGGCAGACTGGTGCGCGATTCAGATTCGGCGGCGGCGGACATTCTAGTGCGCTCCGGCAGCCGTTTCCTGTGCCCGCAGCGTCCGGCAGTGCGAGCAGTACCCGCCGATCTCCGTGCGGGTCGCGACCACTTCAAACCCGAAGTGCGATTCCACCTGCTTGCGCATTTCCTGCAAAGGCTCGCCGAAATACTCTTCCACCTTGCCGCAGCGCAGGCAGATGACGTGGGCGTGCTCTTCCTTGAGGCGCGTTTCGTAGTAATGCTGATCGCCGGAGTGATGCATCAGGTCGAGCTCGTCCACCAGCCCGCCTTCTTTAAATAATTTGAGCGATCGATAAACCGTGACCCGATTGAGCTTGGGGTCCTTTTCCTTGGCCATCTGATACAGACTCTCGGCGTCGAGATGCTGGCCGGAGTGGTCGATCAAGTCGAGCAGGATGCGCCGCTGACGAGTCAACCGCACGCCCCGTTCGCGCAGCGAATCCTGAATGCCGGAGTTTGGCATGGCTATTTCGAGCGTAGCAAACGCAGAGGCACGTAGTGGAATCGAACCAGGTAGATGTTTTCGCCCTTGCCGTGCTTGGCGACCTTCAGCAGATCGATGAGGCCGAGAAATCCCGACTCGCGGGCCAATTGCGGAGTGATCTCCTGAAACCCGATCTGCTCAATCGAATCCACTTCAATCTCGCCTTCCTCCATCTGGTACCGTTTGCCGGCCGTGACGCGGGGAGTCTTCCAGATCCTGACGCTGCACGTAATTTGTCCTTGGCGGACGCCGTCGCGGAGTCGCTTGGTGAACACCATGAAGAAAGTCTACACGCGGCGGAGGTTCCTCGATGTTATTAGACGATTACATACTTTATCGTCTAATAAAAGAGGCCATTTTTTCGGCTTCTAGAACGCGCTCGTGCTTAAACAGTGTCGGCTACTGAATAGAAATCGGAACAGCTACGCTCGACGAGCCTCCGACCGTTACCACAAGATTCACCGCCGACGAAGCCTGAAGGCCCGAAGGCAGAGCTACGTTAATTTGGAAGTATCCGGATTCGAGCGTGGGAGCCGATCCGGCGTAAAGAACCATGGCATTCCTTCCCCCGACAGTAACCGAGACCGGCAGCGTCAGCGTCGGAAGCGATGCAATGATCGGCCACAATCCCCCCGTGATTCCAAGAGGATTCGTCAACCCGCCGCCGGTTCCGTAGAGCGTCACAAAACCGCCCGCCTTTGCCGGATTCGTCGGAGAATTGACCGTCCCGTCGGAATTCGCGACCGCGTAAATTCCCGGCGCCGCCGTCGCGAGAACCACCGGCGCCGATGCTACGGCCGTCTGACTGTTGTAGAAGACCACGACTTCCGTGGACGTTTGCCCGGCGACCTCCCACGGCACCTGCACCGTGACCTGTTGCGACTGCGCGGAAAACACCGGAGCGGCAACTCCGCCAAATGTGACTTGCGTGCCGCCCGATCCCACCGCGGCCGTAGCGGGACCAAGCCCGTAACCACGAAGGGTCACGATCTCTCCCGGCGCGACCGCGCTCGCCACACCGCTCGCCGCATTCTGCACCGTCAGCCACGGCAAGATGCTGATGACCGTCTTATTGGGGTCCCCTTCCACCAGCATGATGGCGCCGCTGGGAGCCACCGCGATCAGTGGCCCACCGCCCGAAGTCGGCGATACGTACGCGTAGGTAGCGCCGGCAAACTGTCCATTGGAGGTGAATTTCGCCACGATTACATCGCTGCCGGTGTTTCCCACTAATCCCGATTGAAACGCTCCCGGAGATGCCGCGAGAACCGCCATCACCGCCGCGCTGGCAACGAAGGCGCTGCCCGCCGAATCCAAGTCTAAACTCAATCCGGTCCCAGTGGGGATATATATCGAGTAAACGAGTGCCGATCCGTCGGCGCTCAGGTGCGAAAGATAGCCTCCGGAAGTCAGCTCCTCCCCACCTTGCACCAACACGTACGCGCCGCCTTGCGCATCCACTTTTATCTGGGACGCTGCGCTCAGCGTGGCGCCGAGAAATGTGGAATACAGCAAGCCTGTTCCCTGCGGATTCAGCTTGGTCACGAACTCCATGTACTGCGCGCTGGGAAAGGTGGCGGTTTGAAATGCTCCAGGCGTGACCGGAAAATCGGCCGCCTGCGTGTAGCCGGCGACGAACGCATCGCCTGCCGCGTCGATCGCGATCCCTTCCGGAACAGTCAGTCCATTGCCGGACAGGTAGGTTGCGTAGAGCAGCGCCGACCCGGACGCATTCAGCTTGGCGACCACACCCGAACCGGATGCGTACGACGCAGTGGACTGAAACGCGCCGGGCGTCGTTGGAAATGGCAAGGCCCCCGCGATTGTGGAAGCCATATAGACTTCGCCCGCGGGGTCGATCGCCAGGGCCACTGGATTCGCCGGAAGAAGCGTCGAATAGACCAGCGCATTTCCCGACGAGTTGATTTTAGCGACGAACCCGCCCCCGGAACCGGTGAACGCCGCGCCGGCCGTAACGGGAAACGTATCCGGCAGACCCGTACTACTTGGACCCGTGGCGCCGCCCACGTAGACATTTCCGCTCGCGTCCACGCAAATCGCGCTTGCAACGGTTCCGTTGCCGTTGCCGCCGAAGTAGGTCGCGAATAAGATGTTCCCCGCCGGGTCCAGCTTGATCACGAACGCATCCGTGCAGGGAAACATCAGAGGCGGCCGGCCACCCGCGCCCGCCAGAACCTCGCAAGTGCCGCCGCTGAACTGGGTCTGCAGCGCGCCCGCGGTCGTAGGAAGGGACGAAGAACTGGTCGTGCCGGTGAGGTATGTGTTTCCCGCCGCGTCCACCGCCATGGCCGCAACTGTGGTGTTGGCAGGGAAAAAAGAGAAAGTAAAGATCGGCTGATTTTGAGCGATCACGCAAGGTGCAAGAAACAACAGAACAGGAATTGCCCGCATGACATAAAGTCCCCCATCCCCTCAACCTCTTCCCCCTCCCACCCACCCCCCCCGTCGCGACCCCAATGTTATTCCTCACTCGAAGGAGGACACAAAGATGTCCACACCAAACCGTACTGAAATTAATCGAAACAACGACCGGCACTCCACCGGTCCCACTACCGAGGCCGGTAAGCGGCGATCTTCCATGAACGCGCTGAAACACGGACTCACCGGCCAACTGGCCTTCATGTCCGACGAAGTCCTCGAAATTTATCAGTCACACGTAAAATCGTTCCACGACGAATACCAGGCCGAGGGTGCCACCGAAGAGCATCTCGTCCAGTCCCTGGTCGACGTCTCCTGGCGTCTCAACCGGATCGCCGAACTTGAGGCCGATCTCCTCGGCGTCTCTTGGGGCTTGGACGGGTTCTTGGAACAGACCAAAGCCCTAGTCAACCTGGGCCTCCACAGCCAGCGCCTCTCCCGCCAGTTCGAAAGGACCGTCACCCAGCTCCGCGAGCTCCAGAAAACCCGCCGTTCCCCGGAAAACTGGGAAATTGCCAGATTCTCAGCATCGCGGAGGTACGAGAGGATAAAAGAGAAGTCTCCAACCCCAAGGAGAATGGCTTCGTTTTTTCAGATTCCCTGATCAACCACGCCATCCCCGCCCGCGACCGCGATCAGTCCAGCCCCATGCGTCAGTGTGGGGCTATTTCCATCACCGAGTTAACCCCATGCTGACGCATGGGGCTGGAAGCGGCGCGGAGGGATGGTGTTTTCAGGCTTTGTTCGGGCGCTCGAAAAAACTGGCGGTGAACTCGGGGAGCGCGCGGGAACGTTTACCGGTTTTCAGCTTTGTCAGGAGGCTCTGTTTGTCCTCCGGACTCCGATCCTGGCCGAGCTTGAACTTACCTTCGAGAAGTTCAATTTCCAACTCGAAGCCGATGATGCCGCCCATCAGGCCGTATTTATATGTGTCGTCGATTTTCGAAAAATCGTAGCCGGTGCCTTCGTAGCGCTCGAACTTAGCAATCAACTTAGTAAGGAGGTCGTTCAGTTCCTTCTTGCCGTCGATTGGTCGCAGCTTTCCAGTAGCGTGGACGACAGCAAAATTCCAGGTCGGTACGACGTTCCCCGTTTTCGCATACCAGGTGGGGGAAATGTACCCGTGCGGGCCATGGAAGACGATCACTCCGGTTTGTTTCCCGTCGAACGTCGAATGTTGCGGGTTCTGCCGCGAGATGTGACCATGAATCGTGCCGTACGGACCTTCGCCGCGCTCCAGAAACACGGGGATGTGCGTGATCCGTAGCGTCGGCGAAACCGTCACCAGATCGACGAACGAAAATTCGTCCATGAAGTCGTGCAGGAAGCGCCGGTCCTCCACCAGTTGCGGCTTGGGAATGTAGAGCGATTCTGCGGCGGGCGCCTGCGCTTTCCCGCTGACACCAGCCAGAGCAAGTCCAGTAAGAAGGTCGCGGCGTTTCATTCGATCATTCTATACGTTCTGCGTGCCGCGTCGAGACTCGTCTCGATGCCCGTCCGTCGCCGGGAAAACATGAGCATCCCCTCCATTACTGTCGGGGCTCGGAAAGAAACTCGAAAGGCTCGCCACGACTTCACTACCGAAATGGAGGGGACACAGGCCACTACTCTTGCAACCCGGCGTACCCGCTGCGGAAGAAGACCAGCGGGGCGCCTTCGCCCACACTGGCCGCGACCACTTCGCCAATCAGCGCGCGGTGATCTCCAGCGTCGATGATGTTCGTCGTCCGGCACTCGATCGACCCGATGGTTCCTTCAATCAGCGGTGCCCCGTCGGTGCCCGGCGACCAGGATACTCCGGCGAAACGCCCTTCCGGCAGTTGGGAAAAACGAACGGAAAGATCCTGCTGATCGACGGACAGAAAATTTATGGCGAAACGTTCGGCCTTCTCGAATGTATCTAAGACACTGCAAGCGCGGTCGATCGCGACCAGGATCAGTGGCGGATCGAGCGAGAGGGAACAAAAAGCGTTCACCGTGAGGCCGTGCGCGGTGCCGTCGGCGGCTCGTGTGGTGACGACCGCGACGCCGGTGGGAAACAACGCGCAGGCGCGGCGAAACAGCTCGGGCGGGACGGCGGCGCTTGACATAAGGATAACCCTAATCCTATCATGGGGTTTCGGTACGGCAAACGGGCGCGGGGAGGCGGCTTTGATCAAACTCGACATCATCAACGAAGTGGTCAACAGGACCGGAATTACCAAGACGAAGGCCGAGATGGCCGTCGAGACTGTTTTTGAAAGCATGAAGAGGGCGTTGGGAAAAGGGGAGCGCATCGAACTGCGGGGCTTCGGCATTTTCAACGTGCGCCCGCGCAAGACAGGCATTGGCCGCAACCCTCGGACGGGCGCCGAAGTGGCGATTCCTCCCGGCAAAGCGGTGCGATTTAAACCCGGCAAGGAATTGCAAACGCTCCAGTAGGACGGCATTTGTCCGCAAACGGATATCCCCCGGCGCCGGCTGCGTTGCCGCAACAAAATTTGCCGCGTCGCGGCTTCTTAGATGACGCGCCGTGGGTGCGCGCCCGGCCTCAGCATCGCTACTGGCTGCACGCACTGCTGTTGCTGGCGACGCTGCTGACCACCACTATCGTGGGTGCCGAGATGGCGCACAGTTTTGCCGCCAAGCGTCCCTTCGATTTTGAAACCGACCTGATGGGTTACGTGCGCATGTGGCACGACCCGTCGTTCCTGATCGACGGCCTGCCGTTCTCTCTCACCCTGCTGACCATTCTAATGGCGCACGAGATGGGACATTTTATCGCCGCCCGTTACTACGTCGTCGATGCCACGCTGCCGTTCTTTCTGCCCGCCCCGACGCTGATCGGGACATTGGGCGCCTTCATCCGCATCCGCTCCGCGATCCTGTCGAAGCGGATTCTCTTCGACATTGGCGTGGCCGGGCCGTTGGCCGGGTTCGCGATGCTGATTGTGCCGCTGACCGTGGGCGTGGCGATGTCGAAGGTGGTGCCCGGCATCGGGTCGCACGGGAACCTGGTGTTCGGGACGCCTCTGATTCTGCGGCTGCTCGAAATGATATTTTTCCCGGGCGTACCGGTGGGCGACATTTATCTGCACCCGGTGGCGCGCGGCGCGTGGGTCGGCTTGCTGGCCACGGCGCTGAACCTGCTGCCGATCGGACAGCTGGATGGAGGGCATGTCCTCTATTCGTTCTTAGGCGAGAAAACCAAGTGGTTTTCGCGGTTCTTCGTCGGCGCGCTGGTGTTGATGGGAATTTTCGTCGCGTATAGCTGGCTGCTTTGGGCGGCTCTCATCATTTTCTTCGGCATGCGCCATCCGGCGATTGTCGATCCAAGCCCGCTGGGCCGCACACGGACCTGGCTTGCCGTGCTGGCGCTGGCGATTTTCATCCTCTCTTTCACAGCGGCCCCGATCCGCACCGCGGGCCCGTGAAAATCTCCGCCACCATCATTACTTATAACGAGGAGCGCAATCTCCCGCGCGCGATAGAAAGCCTGCGCTGCGCCGACGAGATCGTGGTGATCGACAGCGGCTCCAGCGACCGCACGGTGGAGATCGCGGAAAAACTCGGCGCGCGCGTGGTGGAGTGTCCCTGGCCTGGCTACGCCAATCAGAAGAATCGCGCGGCCGAGGAAGCGTCGCACGACTGGATTCTATCGATCGACGCCGACGAATCGTTGAGCGAATCGCTCGAAGCTGAAATCTGGCAGCTGAAGAAAAACGGCCCGACATTCGACGCGTATACAATGCCCCGGATGGCGCAGTACCTGGGACGATGGATTCGTCATTCGGGCTGGTATCCGGATCGCAAGGTGCGTCTGTATCATCGCGCGAAGGCGAAATGGGTGGGAGAGTTCGTCCACGAATCGGTAAAGGCCCAAGGCACGGTCGGCGCGCTCGAATCAAATCTGCTGCACTTCACCTGCATGTCGCTTTCGGAGCATTTGAAGACCATGGACCGTTACACGACGCTGGCCGCGGAGCAGATGCTGGCGGCTGGCGAGAAACCGAGTTTCGCGCGTATGCTGTTCGATCCGCCGTGGACGTTTTTTCGCACTTACGTTGTCAAGCTCGGATTTTTAGACGGCGTGGAGGGCCTCGCGATCGCCAATATGGCGGCGCTGTATAACTTCGTGAAGTATGCCAAGGCCCGTTTCATGAGCCCGGGGCGGCCATGACCGGGCTGACCGCTCCCGATGGGCGCGGCTCCATAGCTCGCGAACTCTTTAGAGCCGCAACCGCAGGGAGCGATTGGCGGAGGGCGCACCTCTAGCACTTATGCGCTCGCTCCACATCGATACCGGGCGCACCATGCAAGGCGGCCAGTGGCAGGTCCTCTATCTCGCCGAGCGGCTCGAAGGCGCAACCGTGCTGGCTCCGGAGGGCTCGCCCTTACTCGCCGAGGCGCGCAGACGCAGGTTAGAGGCGAAGCCCAGGAGCGAGCTCGAGAGAGAGCTGAAGCGAGCCGATCTGATCCATGCGCATGACGCCAACGCGCATACCACTGCCTGCTGGTATGCGAAATTCGGTCGAATCACGCGACCCCTGGTTGTGTCGCGTCGGGTCGGATTTCCTATCGGGCGTTCGATCTTTTCTCGAATCAAGTATCGCCTTGCGGATCGTTATCTAGCCGTTTCCACCTTTGTTGCGCAGCAATTACGCGATTCCGGCGTTCCTGATTGGAAAGTCCGCATCGTCTACGACGGCATCCCGATTCCAGCCGCGCCCGCCAGGCCGGAGCGGGGCCGCGTCGTGGCGGTGCCGTCGAAATATGTAGAAATTCCGGGCGTTCCCGTTCACTTGACGAAAAACCTGTTCGACGATTTGCGGACGGCCAGCGTCTTTCTATATGTGAGCAAAATGGAAGGGCTCGGTTCAGCGGCCATTGCGGCAATGGCGATGGGAGTTCCGGTGGTGGCCAGCGCTGTCGGTGGATTAACCGAGGTCGTCGAGCATGAACGCACCGGCCTGATCGTGCGCGACGGCGATTACGCCAACGCGGTGCGGCGGCTGCTGGAGGACCCCGCGTGGGCCAAGGAACTGGGAGCGGCGAGCCGCGAAAAAGCGATGCGCGAATTTTCAGTCGAGAAAATGGTGGAAGCGACGCTCAACGCGTACAATGAGATTCTTCGATGATCGAAATCGCCCTCGCATTCCTGGCCGGCCTGTTGATCGGCAGTTTTCTCAACGTGTGCGTGTTTCGCCTACCGCGCGATCTTTCCGTCGTCACGCCGGCGCGCTCCTTCTGCCCGTTCTGCGAGGAGACGATCGCCTGGTATGACAACATTCCGGTATTGAGTTACATCCTGCTGCGCGCGAAGTGCCGCCGCTGCGGCGCTCGCATCCCTCTGCGCTATCCGGCGGTCGAGCTGGCCACGGCGGTCGCATTCGCGATCTGCGTCGCCTACTTCGGCGTCACGCCGGCCGCGATGAAGTATGCGATCTTTTCCGCAGTCATGATCACGCTGATCGCCTCCGATTTCGAGGAGCGTATTTTGCCCGACGAATTCACCATCGGCGGTGGTGTGCTGGGGCTGATCCTGGCCTGGTTCGTGCCCATGCACGGCGAGTTCGCGCTCTTCTTCGTGCCGTACGCATGGGGGCCGCGATGGGTTTCGGTGGGTGAAGCGGTGATTGGCGCTTGCGTGTCCAGCGGCTCCATTTGGCTGGCGGGCTGGCTGTATGAAAAATTCCGCCATCGCGAAGGACTGGGCTTTGGCGACGTGAAGATGATCTTCATGATCGGCGCGTTCCTCGGCCTGCCCGCCGCGCTATTGACGCTGATCGGCGCATCGCTGGTGGGAGCCATCGGCGGGTTGCTCTACATCCGCCTCACCGATCAGGACGCCTCGACCTACGAGCTTCCCTTCGGCAGTTTTTTAGGCGTCGCCGCGCTAGCGGTGGCAGTCTACGGCGAAGTTTTCCTGAAGCTGCACCCGCGGTAGCTGGCTTGGTGGCGCGAACTTTAGTTTGCAGCGCTGGCTTCAGCCGGCGTTTGCCCCGGACATCGGCTGAAGCCGATGCTGCAAGCTAAAGCTCGCGCCACATGACTAACGCGCTTCCAGAAACAGCTTGTCCGTCCGCGACAGCAGCCACCGCGCCCGCCTCTGCACCGCCAGGTTCAACTCGCGATTCGCGAGCGACCCATTAATATCCAGCCGCAGCGCCTGCCGCAGCATGGTCTGAAATTCGGTTTTATTCTTCTGCGCGACGAGCTTCCGCCACCAGATGCCCCGCCTGATGCCCGCCGCCGAGCGCCACCGCCCGGTCGAGTGTTCTTTCGCCCGCGCCGCGGGGTCCGGTTTGGCGTTCAGCCGCGACATTTCGTAGGTGATCATGAACGCGTGTGCGGTCCCTTCGTCGAACGCCCCGTCCACCTCCAACACGCGGTCGATAAGCGCGTCGAAGCGCGGAACCCCAGCGCGTCGCCAAGCTGGTTGATTGCATACCTCTTCACGGAACACGAACGGAGCAGCAGGACGGAGAACAGGATCCGTCGCTTCATCGACAGTTGGTTTACTCGACGTCCCTCTTTCGCTTGCGTTCGTGCATCCCCTCCACCCCTCCATAACTGTCGGGGCTACGCGCCACGACTGCACTACCGAGCCCCGACAGTAATGGAGGGGGCATGCTAACGGCCTCGCAGATACAGCGACTAACTTGTCGGGCGCAGCAAGACTTTCAGCACGCCCTTGGTCGCGGCATGCGCGAACGCTTCCGGCGCGCGCGCGAGCGCAAACTCTTCCGAGATCAGATCGCCCACGCGCACCTTGCCCGACGCGAGCATCTTTAACGCCGGTTCAAAACGTCCGCAGCGGGATCCGACCAGCGTAATCTCATTCACGATCGCCGGCGCCGTGTCGATAGGCACCAGTCCGTGCACCGTCGACTTCATGACCACCGTCCCGCGCGGCTCGCACATCGCAAGCGCGGCGCGCAGGCCTTCCTGGGAACCGGTCGCGTCGACGACGATGGGGAACGCGCGCTCCGGCAGTTTTTCCGGCAATACCTCCGTCGTGACGCCCGACCACTCCACCAACCGCATCTTCTCGCGATGCCGGCCCAGGAGCAGAACCTTCGCGCCGTGCCCTTGCAAGACCTGGGCGATGAGTAACCCGAGTTTGCCGTCGCCCAGCACCGCGACCTGCGCGCCTTTCGCGATCCTGACCTGATCCAGAATTTCGCACGCCGCCGCCACCGGCTCGATGAACACCGCGTGCTCCGTCGGAATCGACTTAGGCACGCGATGCAGGTTTTTTATTGGCAGAGTCAAAAATTCGCGAAACGCGCCCGGATGTTTCACGATGCCCAACACCATCCGATTCGGGCAATGCCGACCCAGCCTCCGCGCGCACCAGTCGCAATGGCCGCAGGCGAGATTGATTTCGCCCGCCACGCGCGTACCGTCCTCCAGTTCGCCCACGAACTCATGACCTGGCGTTCCGGAAAATCCGTAGTAGCCGCGCTGCAGTTCCAGATCGGTGGAACAAATGCCCGCCGCGAGCATGCGAATCCGCGCGAATCCCTGCGCTACGCGAGGTAGCGGCTGCTTCTTCACCTCGACGATCCCGTTTTCCAGATGAACCGACAACATTCGTTTAAAGTTAGAAGATATGGGTTTCACAATGCAATCGTTGACCCCGATTCTGCTGGTCGACGCGATCGAGCCCTGCCTCGATTTCTGGATGCGCCTCGGCTTTCAGGTGACGGTAGAAGTTCCCGAAGGAGACGCCATCGGCTTCGTTATTTTAAAAAACGGGCCGGTGGAAGTGATGTATCAAACCCGCGCCAGTGTCGCGAAGGATGTCCCTTCGATGACCGGGTTTCCGTCGTCGAGCATCCTTTATATACACGTCACAAATCTCGATGAAATTATCGCCGCCGTCGAGGGCGCGCCGGTGCTGGTCCCGAAACGCACGACGTTTTACGGCGCGACGGAATATTCGGTGCGCGAGCCGGGCGGCAGTGCCGTCAGTTTTTCGGAGACAAGCGCCCATGCCGGCTAGTTTGCGCTGCATCACGGAATCCTGCGGGACGCATTTCGGGATCGAAGAGGTTCTTTATAACTGCCCGCGCTGCGGCGGACTGCTGGAGGTGTTTTATAGCGGCCCTTTCGCTCCGGCCGATGAACTGAAGCAGACGTTTCGCAACCGGCGATTGAGTAACGCACCCCTTGAGCAGAGCGGCGTGTGGCGATATCGCGAGCTGTTTCCGTTTCTCGACGATTTGTCTCACGTGGTCACACTGCGCGAGGGCAATACGCCGCTCCTTGACGGGCCCATCGCGGCTGCCTACGGGGGCCTCGACCGGCTGACGTTCAAGCATCAGGGCTTCAATCCCACCGGATCGTTCAAGGATAACGGGATGACCTGCGGCGTCGCGCAGGCGCGCCGGTTGAAGATGACGCGCGTGGCCTGTGTGTCCACCGGCAACACCTCCGCGTCCATGGCTGCTTATGCTGCCGCGGCTGGCCTCGAACCGCTGATCTTTCTTCCGCACGGAAATATTTCGTTCGGGAAACTGGCGCAGGCGCTCGAATACGGCGCGCGTACGTTGCAGGTGGAAGCGAACTTCGACGAAATACTCGCGCTGGTGCGCGCGCTTGCGGAGCGGCTGGGGATTTACATGCTCAATTCGATGAACCCTTTCCGCATCGAAGGGCAGAAGAGTATCGTCATCGAAATGATGGATCAGCGCGACTGGCATGCGCCGGATTGGATCGTCCTGCCGGGAGGAAATCTCGGAAATACGTCCGCTTTCGGCAAGGCTCTTCGGGAGCTGCACGCACTGGGTTTAATCAATAAGACGCCGCGCCTGGGAGTGATTCAGGCCGAAGGATCGGCGCCATTTTACGAGTTCAGCCAGCGCCACGGCGAGGGTGCGTTTCAACCCATCGCGAAACCGGAAACCCTGGCCACCGCGATCCGCATCGGCGATCCGGTGTCGTGGCCTAAAGCCTGGCATGAGGTGCAAGCGTCGAAGGGCGCGGTCGAAAAAGTCACCGAGCAGGAGATCGCCGACGCCAAGGCGCAGATCGGCCTCTGCGGCATCGGCTGCGAGCCCGCCTCTGCCGCGACGCTGGCCGGAATTCGCAAGCTGACCGCCGCGGGCGCGATCGCGCACGATGCCGACGTGGTCGCAGTCCTCACCGGCAACGTGCTGAAAGACACCGACTACATTTATCGTTATCACACGGGCAAACTGGAAGCGCCGGGCGGGCACAAAATTCAATCGACGTTCGGCAACCAGCCCATCGTCGTGCCGAACGATGCGGATAAGATCGCGGCGCTGTTGCGTCAGTAGTTCGCAAAATCTGCATCCGGCGAATGGGCCTAGTGGGCTGTCGCGGAGACACCGTTACCGTGATGTCCCCTCCATGACTGTCGGAGATGCTGAGGTAAGTCCCAGTTGTGATACGGAACCCCGACTGTAAAGGAGGGGATATACTAACGATCTGGTTGCGACAGGCCACTTGATTCGACTTCATCGGGGCTCGACCCATGAGCCACCCAAGGTTTCCGTTGGGTCACCGACAGAGCATAATTCGGGAACAGGAATTGCTAACTTGTGAAAACCTTGGCGATCGGTAGCTTGAGAGTTTACTTCGACGCCGCGGGTGCGGCGCTTTTCGACGGGTCGAGTGATACGCGTGCAGTCATCGAAACGACAGTCGCCAGGTACCGTGATTTTCTTGACGGCTGGCTTGAGGCCTCCGAAGAAAATCGGCCGAGGCTGGTGAGCGCGGAAGAAGAGAAATTGCGTGAACACTTACGCGGGGTCGGTAAACACCTATTGCGAAGGCTGAATCTTTCCCGCGCGGATGTGGAGGAGACGCTCCTGAAGGCAGTTTCGATCAATCCTTCGCCACGGCTCACGGAGCGTCGGCGGACCGAAAGTGTGTCGGAGGTCATGTCCACGCTCTGACTCGCACGTCAGGAGGGTACACGATCGTCCTGGGACGGTACAGTTGAAGGAGGGAGCCGCGATGCCAGTTCTTATCATCACGCCTATCGAACAAGGCTCGGTACGCGTTTCGGGGTGCGCCCCAAGAAAGCCATTTATTGTGGATTTTGATCCGTCGAAGGAATCTCAGGAAGATGTGGAGCGAAGGCATGGAGTGACCTTTTCCGAGTACCATCAAGATCGCCTGCATGCTGAGCGGGCCCTCAATATGCTGACGCCGGATTGGAGTTGAGCCGGGATTCGAACACCCTGAGGTGAGGCTGATGACAAAGAGACGCAGGTCGAAGGGGTTCCTGCAGTACGAGCGTGACGCCGACGCGATTGGTGAACGCATCAAGCGAGGAGAGGTCACCACGGAATAAGCCATGCTAGACGAGCTGATGACGGCGCTGGAGCGAAATGTTTCCAACATGACCAAGAAGGAGTTGCTCGCCCTTCAAGCACGGATTCTCGGCATTCACGAAGCGATGGCCGGAGAGCTCGCAGCTCCTGGCCGCCCTGTGCCAGGGAACGACCCTAGCCGACCGAACTAGCCAGGGGCACTGAATTAGGACGCTAGCGTTGTTAGTTCTCCGCCTCCCGCCAGAGTATAATCGGAAGGTGCGAAAACTGGCTTTCATAGCGGTCCTGGCCTTGCTGACCGCGTGTACAAAAGACATTCAGAACAAGGATGCGGTCCGCAGCGCGATCGTTGATTATTTGAAGGCAAGGGAATCCAAAACCGGCCTGAAAATGGACTCGATGCAAGTCGAGGTTTCGACGATGACGTTCAGTTCCAGCGGCAAAGAAGCCCACGTCACGGTCAAGTTCGTGCCCAAAGGCGGCGGCCCGGGAATGGACCTGCCCTACACGCTGGACCGCGACGGCAGCAAGTGGGTGGTGCGCGCCCACGCCGAAGGTGGAGAAAATCCGCACGGCGGGACAGCGCTTCCGGCAATGCCCGGGATGCCCCCGGGTCATCCTCCAACGGCTGCTCCTCCAGGTGATAAACAACCATGAAGACCGTTGCCGTCCTGGGCGGCGGTCCGGCCGGGGCGTTTGCCGCGGAACGACTGGCGGCGGCAGGTCTGAAAACAACTCTTTTTGACGAGAAGTTGGCGTGGGAGAAGCCCTGCGGCGGCGGCCTGACCTACAAGGCGTATCATCAATATCCGTTTCTGGTGGAGAACGACACGCCGAAGAAATTCGTCACCGAGACGACGCTTTCCGCGCCGCGCGCCGGCGCCGTGAAGATGCAGTTGGAACGTCCGCTGGTGATTTATTCGCGCATGGATCTGAACCGCATGCTGCTGGACCGGGCCGAAAAATCCGGCGCAGCCATTGAACAGACGCGCGTGATGGGCATGGAGCGCCGCGGCGCCGGCCTGAATGGCGGATGGAACCTGCGCACCCGCTGCGGCACGGCGCACGCGGATTTTTGCATCGTCGCGACCGGCGCGCGCAATCCTCTGCGTGAGGTTGGCACGGAGTGGGGCGCCAAGGATACGATGACCGCGCTCGGCTATTACGTGCAGTCGTCGCAGGATCATATCGATATTCAATTTCTGCCGCGCCTGGAAGGCTACATCTGGGTGTTCCCGCGCTGCGGCCATCTTTCGGTGGGCATCTGCGGTAAAGGCGAGCCGGCGTCCGCGTTGAGAACACGCCTGGAAGCATACATGACCGAGCGCGGCATCTCTTATAAAGAGGGAAAATTCTACAGCCACATGCTGCCGTCGCTCGAAACCCCTGGCTGGCGCAGCAATCGCGTCTCGGGAGAAGGATGGCTGGCTGTCGGCGACGCGGGCGGCCTGGTCGACCCGATCACCGGGGAAGGCCTCTATTACGCGATGCGTTCCGGCGATCTGGCCAGCCGCGTGGTGATCGACGATGCGCACGGCATCGCCGAAAAAGCCGCCGCCTATAAAGCGATTCTGGCGCGCGAATTCGCGTTGGATCTGGAGTTCGCCGCGACGCTCGCCAAGCGCGTATTCCTCGGCAGCTTCCTGTTCAATTCTGTTCCCGCGCGCATGGTGCAATATATTCGATCGAGCCCCCGATTCCGCGCGCTGATGCAGGATCTGTTCGCCGGCACTCAGCCTTACGGCGAACTAAAAAGCCGCCTGCTGCGCAATCTGAACGGCACGCTTCAAGAAGTGCTCATGAATTTCTTCCTCAATCGCGTGATCCCCGAAAACTCCCGCGTCGTTCTATGAAGACCTCAAAATCCGAAGAGTGGTTCCAACGGGCGCAGGCCACCATTCCCGGCGGCGTCAACTCGCCTGTGCGCGCCTTCCGGGGCGTCGGCGGATCGCCCTTGTTTATCGCGCGCGGCGAAGGTTCGCGGCTCATCGACGTCGACGGCAACTCGTATATCGATTACGTCTGTTCCTGGGGCCCGCTGATTTTAGGCCATCGTCCGGCATCGGTCATCGAAGCTTTGGAAAAGACACTGGAGATCGGCACCAGCTTCGGCGCGCCCACCGGGCAGGAAGTCGAACTGGCGGAGTTGATCGCGCAAGTGGTGCCGTCGATGGAAATGGTGCGCCTGGTTAATTCCGGTACCGAAGCCACCATGAGCGCGCTGCGTGTCGCGCGCGGATTCACCGGTCGCGATCTGACCGTGAAGTTCGAAGGCTGCTACCACGGCCACGTCGATTCGCTGCTGGTGAAAGCCGGATCGGGCATGGCGACGCTCGGCATCGCCGATACCGCCGGCGTGCCCGCATCCTTCGCCGCGACCACCATCGCGCTGCCATACAACTCCATCGCCGCCGTCGAGCAGACCTTCGCCGCGCATGGCGACAAAATTGCCGCGGTGATCGTCGAACCAGTGGTCGGCAACATGGGCTGCGTTCCTCCGTTGCCGGGATTCCTGGAGGCTCTGCGCGAACTGACAGCACGTCACGGCGCGCTGCTGATTTTCGACGAAGTCATGACCGGCTTCCGCGTCGCGCTGGGCGGCGCACAGCAGCGCTTCGGCATCCATCCCGACATGACCACCATCGGCAAGATCATCGGCGGAGGCCTTCCCATGGCGGCCTATGGCGGCCGCGCCGACATCATGAAAAAGGTCGCGCCGGTGGGGCCGATTTACCAGGCCGGAACCTTGTCCGGCAATCCACTGGCGGTCGCGGCAGGCCTGGCGATGCTGCGGCATCTGGTCGCGCATCCGGAGGTGTACGACATCCTCGAAGCTCGCGGCGCGCAACTGACGGCCTGGGTTCCGCCCGGCGTCACCGTGAATCGCGTCGGCTCCATGTTCACTTTCTTTTTCACGCCCGACCCGGTGACGGATTGGCCGACGGCCGAGCGCAGCGACAAGGCTCACTTCGCGAAACTGTTCCACTTCATGCTGGAACGCGGCGTGTACCTGGCTCCTTCGCAGTTCGAGGCCGGATTCATTTCCGCCGTCCATAGCGAGGACGATATCCGCCACACAGTGGACGCGATGAAGGAATTTTTCGCACAGGTGTGACCGGTTTTCCCGTCACAACTCGCGTAACTCCAGCGGGCTCCATCCGGCCATTGACCTGCATCGGACCATTCCATGAAAATCCTCATTCTTGGCGCGGCGCTGCTGTTCGCTCAACCAGAGGTGCAGACAACGGTCATCCGCTCGGTAAAATTCGATAATTTCAAGGGCGTCTCCATGGACGACGTAACCCACCGCCTGAAAGATCGCGGAGTTCGCGTCAGCGTGGAGCAGTTCTATGAACCAGAACAAGTCGCGTCGGCGCGCAAGGTCTTGCAGGAGTTGCTGGAGGAGAAGGGCAAGCGCGGGATGGAAGTGACCTCGACGGTGAGGCAGATTCCGCCGCGGTCGGTAGAGGTAACGTTTAAAGCGGTGCAGAATTAGCGACTACCAAACCGTGCGGACATCATACGCCCGGATGTATTTATCCGGAGTGACGAGTATCATACTTTCGACGCGAGCCTGTGCGATCAGCATTCGATCGAATGGATCTTTATGATGCTTCGGAAGACGCAGCATATCGGTGACATGCTCTTCGCGCACTTGAATCGTCTCTAAATCGACGAAAGGTATCACTCGATGCTCCCACCATTCCCCAATATCAGCGATGCCGTGCTTTTCCGCCTTGTTTGCGATTTCCCAGTAGTTGAGAACGCTCACCGCGATCATTCCGTTCGGCTCACGTAAAATGGCGCGCGCGGCACCCGAAAGATGTTCCGGCTTGTTGGTCGCCCAAAGCAGCGTGCACGTGTCTAGAAGATAAGCTTTTATGGCGTGGCGGCGTGCATCGTCTTCAATGTCAATTTCTTCAGCGCCCATTCAGGAAGTCGTCCGCTTCTTCGTCAGTCATCGGAGCCTCCCATCCTTCGGGTAACTCGAAATCGCCCCTCCCGCGACCGAGCGGACGCGGCTCCAATCGGCCGACTCGCTTCGGATTCAAACGGTGCAGAACAACCTTCGTTCCATCTGTCTCAACCATCACTTCATCGCCCGCCTGAAGGCGGAGAGCGCTGGTAACAGATTGGGGGAGCGCGACGACGCCTTCGTCACTGATCTGGATTGTGTCGATTTCGTGCATTTCTTGCCGCCTCTAGTTCCAAGCCTAACTCACGCCGCGCCTCTTCCGCACTTCGTCCAGCCACACCGCAAGAATAATCACCGCGCCGATGATTACCTGCTGCCAGTAAGGGTTGATCCCCAGCAGGTCGCTGCCGTCGGAGAGCAGGCCCATGATGAACGCGCCGATCAGCGTTCCCAGCACTGTGCCTTCGCCGCCGCGCAGGCTGCCTCCGCCGATCACGACCGCCGCGATGGCTTGCAATTCGTATCCCTGGCCTGCCGTCGGTTGTCCGCTCATCAGGCGCGATGCTTCGATCATGCCTGAAAGTCCCGTCAATCCGCCGGCGATCGCATAAACGCACGTAATGTCGAATGCCACCGGAATGCCCGCATAAAACGCTGCGTCTGGGTTGCTGCCGATCGAGAAGGCGTAACGGCCAAGGCGCGTATGTTCCAGCAGGACGTGCATCGCAACCGCGCAGACCAGCAAAATCCACAGCGCAATGGGAATGCCGAACATATCGGTGCCGGAGCCGAGAACGGCGAATTTCAAGGGAATCTCGTGAACCGAAAGTCCGTTTGAGACCAGTAGCGTGACGCCGCGATAAATGCCCATCGTGCCCAGCGTGACGATGAACGGATTCACCTTGAGCCGCGTGATCAGCACGCCGTTCAGCGTTCCGCACATGGTGCCGGCGGCGATGCCGACGGCGATGGCAACCGGAATTGCGTAACCCTTCTGCATTGCGAGGGTGCCCATGAAACCGCCGAACGCAAGAATCGAGCCGACGGAAAGATCGATGCCGCCCGAAATAATGATCAGCGTCATGCCCAGCGCCATGATGTTGATCACCGTGGTCTGTCGGATGACGGTGGAAAGATTCGGACCGGTCAAAAAGTGCGGCGACGCGATGGCCAGGCCGACGAACAACGCGACCAACGTTCCGAACGGCAGCAGGCGTTGAATCACTGCGCGGCCTTTTCTTCAAACGCGGCCAGCCGCAATATATCTTCCTGGGACGCGCCGCGAGGAAGTTCGCCCGCCAGCCTGCCCTGCCGCATCACCAGAATGCGGTCGGCGACGGCTTGGATCTCCGCCATCTCCGAGCTCATCATCAAGATCGCCGCGCCCGACCGCGCCAGTTCGTCCATCGTTTGAAAAACTTCCATCTTCGCGCCGACGTCGATGCCGCGCGTCGGCTCGTCGAACAGGATGACGCGCGCGCCCGTCACCAACCATTTCGCGATGACCACCTTCTGCTGATTTCCTCCGCTCAGGCGCTTCGCGAGCTGCGAAGGTGAGTCGTATTTCAGCCGCAGGCGCTTGCCCTGTTCGATGGTCAGCAGCCGTTCGCTGCGCAATTTGAGAAATCCCATGTTGCTGACTGCGCCGACGCTCGCCATCGTGACATTTTGTGCGATGCCCAGGTTGACGGCCAGTCCTGTCTTCTGGCGGTCCTCCGGAACCAGCGCGATCCCGGCGCGAACCGCGTCGCGAGGACTGCGGATGCGCACGGTTTTCCCGCCCACTTGCACCTCGCCCGCATCGATGGGATCGACGCCGAACAAAGCGCGGCACAGCTCCGTGCGTCCCGCGCCGATGAGGCCCGCCATGCCGACGATCTCTCCGGCGCGCACGGTGAAGCTGATGTCTTTGAGCAGCGGTTCGCTGGTCAGCCCCTTTACGCGCAGCATCTCTTCACCCGGCGGCAGAGGCTCGCGCGTATAAAGCGAATTCACCGCGCGGCCGACCATGTGTTGAATCAATTGATCGGTGGTCAGATCGCACAGCATGCACGAATGCACGGTTTCGCCGTCGCGCAGAACCGTGACGCGATCCCCGATAGCGCGCAACTCTTCCAGACGATGCGTAATATAGATCACGCCCACTTCGCGCAGCCGCAATTCCTGCACGATGCGAAACACCTCGCGCGTTTCCGAATCGGTGAGCGAAGAGGTCGGTTCGTCGAAGATCAACAGGCTGGAGCCCTGCTGCACGGCTCGGCAAATCTCCACCATCTGCTTCCCCGCCGGGCTGAGCTTGCCGACCATCGCCTCGGCTTGCAAAGGGAACGCGTGCCGCTCGATGAGACGGCGCGCGCGGGCCTCGATATCGCGACGTTTGATCCATCCCAGCGCGTGACGATCCTCGCGTCCCAGGAAAATATTTTCAGCAACCGAAAGATGAGGCGCCAGCAACGACTCCTGATGCACCATCGCGATGCCGCTGGCGGCGGATTCGGCGGGGTTGCGGAACCGCGCCGGCTGATCGCGAAAACGCATCTCGCCGGCGTCCGGAGAAATCATGCCGGCGACGATTTTCATCAGCGTCGACTTGCCCGCGCCATTCTCGCCCATCAGCAGATGGACCTCGCCCGCTTTAACGGTACAGGTCCCGTTTTTGAGGGCGGCTACACCGCCGAAGCGCTTTTGAATATGATCGAGTTCAAGAAGCAAACTTAACAGTTTACTCCATCGGCTCTTCCGGCAAATCGTCCACTCGGTTCTCGAACCGCGTGTACTGCCCCAGGAACCGCAGCGGCACGGTGCCGATGGGGCCGTTACGCTGCTTGGCGATAATCAGGTCGGCCAGTCCCTTCACATCTTCGCGATCCCGCTTGTAAACTTCCTCGCGGAAAATGAAGGCGACGAGATCCGCGTCCTGCTCGATCGAACCCGAGTCGCGAAGGTCGCTCAGCTGCGGCTTGTGATCGCCGACGCGCGTTTCCGATGCGCGGCTTAACTGCGAAAGCACCAGAAACGGCACATCCAGATCCTTCGCCATCAGTTTCAAGCCTCGCGAAATCGCGCTGACTTCCTGGTTGCGATTCTCGGATCGTCCGCGGCTGCTCATCAACTGAAGGTAGTCGATCACCACCAGGCTCAGCCCCTCGCCGCTCTGCATGCGGCGCAGCTTCGCGTGCACATCCATCAGATGCACGCCCGGCGTGTCGTCGAGAAACAAGGGCGATTCGGTCAAGTCGGCCAAGGCGAACTGGAGTTTCCGCCGCTCATCCTGATTCAGAAATCCGGCGCGAAATTTGTGCTGATCGACGCGCGCGGCGGAACACACCAGGCGGTTCAGCAGGCTCGACGAAGACATTTCGAGCGAGAACACAGCAACGGGCTTGCGCATTTTCGGATGCGTCGCCACGTGCTGCGCGATGTTCAAGGCCAGCGCCGTCTTGCCCATGGAAGGACGCGCGGCAAGAATGATCAACTCTCCGCCGTGCAGCCCTCCAGTCATTTCATCGAACTTCGTGAAGCCAGTGCTGATACCCTTGATGCGCTGCGTCGGATCCAGAAACGCGTTGATGCCACCGGGAAACGACGCGATGACATCCGACGGAGAAATCAGCTGCTCGCCGGCGCGCGCTTCCCCCAGTTTCAGCAGCGATTCCTCGGCGTTGGATAAAATTTCGTCCGGCTCATCCTCGCCCAGCAGGCAGCGGTTGATGACTTTCTGCGCGGCGAAGATCAGCTTGCGCAGCGTCGCCTTATCCTTGACGATGCGGATGTAGCTTTCGAGGTTCGCGATCTCCGGCAGTCCGTCGTCGAGCGAGACCAGGTAGCCCAGGCCGTCCACCGATTCGAGCTGCCCCTGCTTCATCAGCTCGTTGGCGACCGTGACGCGGTCCAGCCGTTCGCCGCGGTCGTATAGGTCCTTCATGCGGGCGAAAATGCGGCGGTGCTTTTCCAGACTGAAGTCGTCGGGTTCAACCGCGCCCGCCACTTGCAGATAGACGGTATCGTTCAGCAGGATGGAGCCGAGCACGAAACGCTCGGCATCGAGATTTGCGGGCAGGCCTTTTTCGTACGCCAGTTCAGTCGATGTCATTGAGGACCGTACCACCATAGCGGGTTCATCTTCGCGTAACAATCAACTTTTTGAGCCCTTGTCTGCCGCAGTTAGCCTCTGCAAATTCCTGTGGGAAACCTGTGACGCGCGTCCTCGGCGTATCGCCATGATCCGAAAGGAGCCGGCACGGTTTTTCCTCAAAACAGAAACCCTCTAAATTGTTTTATACAACAAAAACGGGCTTACTGCTTGGTGGTGGTCGTGGACTTGGCTGGCGGAGCCTTGGTCGCGGTCGTCGATTTCGCTGCCGCGGGCGCGGGAGGCGTCAGCGGGATGATCACGGCCGTCTTGATGCTGTCGACTTTGGGCATATTTTTCAGGATCCAAGGCTTGCCGAGCTGCTGGAGAGCTCCCTGATCCGGATTGCCGCCGTAGCCGGAGTAAAATTTGTCGACGACATCCATCCCCTCGATCACTTCGCCGAACGGCGCGAAGCCCTGCGGGTCGAGATTAGCGGAATTGTCTCCGTAATTGATGAACAACTGGGTGGTTCGCGTGTTGGGACCGGCCGTGGCGAACGTCAGGAAGCCGCGCGTATTTTTCATCTTCACCGGATCGTCCTTGAGGTTCTGCGTGGTCCAGACGGCGGAGATCTTGGGGTCGGGGCTGATGCCAAACTGGGCCATGAATCCGGGGATGACACGGAAGAACGCGCAGCCGTCGAAGAACTTGCCGCGCACCAGATTGTAGAAACGGTCCGCGCCCAGAGGAGCGTAAGCTCGCGTCACTTGCACGATGAAGTCGCCTTGGGTCGTCGTGAATTTCGCTTTATAAACCGCGGGGGCAATCGCTTTAAGCGTCGAAGGGTCAAGCAGGTTGCGGGCCGGTGCCGCTGCCTTCGCGGGAGTCGTGGACTTGGCCGCGGCGGTCGATTTGGTCTGCGCAAACGAAGCGCCGCACACAAACACGATGGTCAGAAACTGTTTCATAGGAGCTCTACTATAATATCATCGCTGCCGGAATTTGAACTCGTGCAGATCCATGCGGACCTTGACGCCGCGAAACGCCACGCCTTCGGACTTGAGGCGCAGTTCTTGATCGAGGCCGGCCGCGCCGGGCAGCAGAATCTTTCCCGCGGAGCCCAGCACGCGATGCCACGGCAGCCTGCCGTCGGTTCCGCGCAGCGCCCAGGCGACTTGCCGTGCCGCGCCCGGAAATCCCGCCGCTTTCGCGACCGAGCCGTAGGTGGCCACCTTGCCGCGCGGGATTTTGCGGATGATGGTGCGGATTTCGTCGAACATATCTGAGAGATTATCGCCTGTCCGCATGCACACGCATGGCGGTTCCGTGGGCCCTTGAACCGCCATGCGTGTGCCTGCGGACAGGCGGGACTGCCCTCGCGGCTGGAATGGCGAGGCACGCTGCTAAAAAGAAATATTCACGATCCGGTCCGTCCCCGCTTCCGCCCGCACCATCACATGCAGATCGTTGCGCCCGTCGTCGTGCCACCACATCCCAGGTTTCAGCGCAGACCGCTGCTTGACAGATTTATACTCGGTCTGCCCTTCCTGCACCTTCGCCGGACGCTCGGCATGATGGATCACCCATTCATACGTCCGCGCAACCTGCGACTCAATCTCGACCCGCGTCAATTCCCCAGCCGGCGCGGCGTGAAATTGCGAATTTTCCCTCTTATCGGATTCCCAGAGAAAAAATTCTCCGCCCAGATCGGGAAAGTAATGCAGCTCCATCACGTTCTTCGCCGCCAGTGGCAGAAGCGCGCCGTTGCGTGCGAACGCCGGCATCTGGCCGGCAGGCGCTTCCACTTCCACCGACTGATTTCCTTTGTAGACGGCATTCGTGCGCAGGTCCGTCCAGGTGCCGCGAGGGAGTTTCAGTTCGCGGCGCGGGCCCGGCGCGACCACCGGAGCCAGCAGCACTTCGTCGCCCAGCATGAAAACGCCCGGCTGCGGATCCAGGTCCTTTTCGCGCGAAAACTCCACCGGAAAAGGCCGAATGAGCGGATATCCGCGATCATGAGCCTCGCGCAGATACGTGACTAAATAAGGCGCCCACCGGTCGCGCAGGTCGAAGCGGAGAATGTTTTTATCGCCGTAAAGCAACGGCATCATCTCCGCCAGATCCGCCGCGCGCCGCGCCGGTTCGCCTCGCGAGAAACTGAACGACGATACATCGAGCGCGGGATAAAGCACTCCCGATAAACTCCACTGGTCGATGGTTCGCACCAGTTGTGCCAGCGCGTCCCATGTTTCGATCGGCGTGTTCGGCAGCGGCGATGCGGTCGGGGGCAACAGGTCCGTGGAACGGACGTACAGGGATTGCGCCGTGACTTCTGTGTTGCCGGTGACGGTCTGATGTTGCTCGAAGATTTCCTTGGGCGTCGGTCCGTAGTAGAAGACCGCTTCCATGGAACGAGACGCAGGCGCATCGACCACACCCTGCTGAAGATTGAAGGTCAACTGGCGCGGGGCGCGAATGAAGATACCATATCCGGCGGCGAAGAAAAACCGCTGCGAATCGCCGGGACCAGCCAGGCCGTAGGTTCTGCCGGGCGCGGTAATGTGCAGCGCGACGCCGTCCGCCGACCGCTCGATCGCCACATAAGTGAGGATCTCATTGGCGCTGACGCGAAAGATCGCCGTGGCTTTTTCGATTTCGATGGACAGGCGGCGCCCCTGCAATTTGAGCGTGGTTTTTGTGTCCTCAAATTGGGGCACGACCATTTCGTGCGCGATTCTCGGCAGCACTGGCAACGATGTGGCGCCGCGCGAAAACCGGAACGCGGTATCGCTGATAAACTCGACTTCCGCCACTCCGTCGTCGAGTTGCAGGGTGAGTTTGCCATTCGCCCAATCTCGCGACAATACGCCGGCCTGCGCGACGGAGAGGGCGATTAAGAATAGCGCGGGTCGCATCATCATGGAATAATAACGATCATTTCCTGTTTTTCGCCGGTGACGCGAGCGGCGCTCTGGTCGACGTAGACGTTCACTTCGCTGCGGACGCCAAACTCCGGCAAATAGATGCCGGGCTCGACCGAGAAACAAGTTCCCGCAATCACTTTTCGTTCATCGTGTGTTTCCAGGTTATCCATGTTGGCGCCGGTGCCGTGGACCTCGGTGCCAATGGAATGGCCGGTGCGATGGAAAAAATACTCGGCCAATCCCTGCTCGCGAATAAAGCCGCGGGCGGCGTCGTCCACTTCGTAGCCACATAGCTCACGCTTCGCCGCGACCGCGTCCTGGGCGCATTTGATGGCCCGGTCGCGCGCCTCTTTGACGATGCCGAAAACGCGCTCCATCGCCGGTGGGGGTTGCTGGCCGCAAAAGCCCATCCACGTGATGTCGTAGTACACGCCGTCGGGCTGATTAAGCTTGGCCCACATGTCGATCAGGACGATGTCGCCCTTCTTGATCGCGGATGCCGAATCCCGCTTGGGATCGTAATGCGGGTTCGACGCGTTGGCGTTCACCGCAACGTCGGGACCATGATCGGCAAAAAGTCCTTCTTCGCGGAAGCGCGTCGCGATGAACTGCTGGGTGTCCCATTCGGTGACGTGCTCCGACGCACGCAGTTTTTCACCGATCCGTTCGAAGGCCTGCCGCCGGACGCGATCCACGCGGCGGCCTGCTTCGAGATGCCCTTCGAACTGCGCCTGGGTCCAGCGCGCCTCGAAATACTGCACCAGGTTCGCCGAGGTCGCGATCTCGACACCGATGCCGCGAACCAGTTCTACGGTCCCCGCATCGACCATCGCGACGTAAGGAACCGCGCAATTGGGCGAATACTGCATCGCGATCTTCTTCGACGAGCCCAGCAGTCGGCGAATCCCATCCACCATTTCGTTCCAGCCGGCGTAGGCGGACATGACGCCGGGAAGCTCCTTAAGCGTCTCGGCTTCAATCTTGTGGACCAGGCCGCGAGGCTCGCCATTCGCGGGCACGAAATAATACCAGCGGCGCGACACCATCGAGCCGGGCGTGAACTTCAGAACGCGATAGGCCAGAGGATCGCGGCGATGATGGTCGAAAAACAGCCAGCCATCGAGCCCTTCTTCTCTTAATGCAGCTTGAATTTCGGCAAGATTCATTTTCTACCCAAAGAATGGACGGAGTTTCTCGTCGGATGGTTTCGCCGTCGCGTAGCTGATGATGATTAAGCTCAACACGGAAGCCGCCAGCGCGGGATAAACCGCATCGATATCTTTTTGAAAACCCCACTGCGCCTGCGCCAGATTCCATCCTACCGTGACAACGGTTCCCAGGATGATAGATGTGATCGCCGCCGAGGTCGTCGCACGCTTCCAGAAAAATACGGCGAGCACGACGGGCGTGACCGCCGCGCCGTAAATTGTGTACGCATAGAGCGACGCCTTCAATACGGATTCGAACTGCGTGGCCTGTAATAGCGCGAACAAGCCCAGTCCGATGACCAGCAACCGCGAAACGATCAACATCCGCCGCTCCGACGCGTTGCGATTGATGAAGCGTCCGTAGACGTCGTGAATCAGATTCGTCGCGGGCGAGAACAGATAGTTGTTGGCCGTCGAAATGACCTTGGCGAAAATGCCGCCCAGCAGAATCGCGCCAAGAAGCACGGGCAGTCCCTTTCGCGCGGTGAGCGGAATAATTTCGCGAGGAGCGTTGGTGTGAAACTTCGAACTGCCGATCACCGCAACCATGATCAGCATCGTTTCCAGAAATACCGTCCCGACGATCCAGCCGACGACCGCATACTTGGCGTCCTTTTCCGATCGCGCCGAAAAAAACTTCTGATACATGCCCTGGTTGCCCACCAGCAGCAGCATCGTCGGGATCAAGAATCCCAGCGCCTGCGACAATCCGACGTCGCCCAGCAGCGTGAAATGGCTCGCCGGCAACGTGCGCCGTACCTCGCTCCATCCGCCCGCATCGGAAAGGATCAGCGGAACCGCGATGGTGACGATGATGGTCACCAGGCCGCCGATCACCAGATCGAGATACGCGATGGACGCCATGCCAGCCGCGGCCGTGAACACGATCACGAATCCGGCGATGATGTACATCCCGGTTGCGCGTGGCAGTTCCGGGAAGATCAGATGCAGAATATCGCCGCCGCCCTTGAACTGGTAGCTGACGATCACGGTGTAGGAGACCACGATCGCGATGGTCGCCATCACGCGGGCAGTCGCATTGTAGCGCGCTTCCAAAAGGTCGGGGACGGTGAATTGCGCGAAGCGTCGCGCGCGCCCCGCGATCATCGCGATCACCAGCAGCCCGAGCCATCCTCCAGCAGGTTGCCAAAGCGCGACGAAACCGTTCTTGTACGCGTTCTCGCCGCCGCCCAACAGGCTTCCCGCGCCGATCCAGGAACTGAGCAGCGTGAACACCAGAACAGGCCAGGGCAGGCTGCGCCCAGCGACAAGAAAATCCTTCTCGGAGCGGAGGGATAGTGTTTTCGCGATGGTGACGCCGCACAGAATCGCCACCACGATGCATAGAACGACGGCGTAAATCATTTTGTCACGGTGCCCGAAATCCTGCGCCAATCCACTTTCGTTTTGAAATTCGCAAAGCCTGCCACATCGCGCGCGTCGGTGACGGAAAACGAAAGCACATCGTCCAGCCAGTCCTGGCTGTAGCCTTCGCGATGCTGCGTGGCAACCGTCAGTGTATAGTCTTGCCGGGTCAGCAGGCAATCGAAGGTGAACTCGACTTCGAACATTTCCCCCGCCGGAATCTTGCCCAGATCCACGCCTTCGATGCGCGTGTTAGTGCCGAAAACGTCGATGCCCAGACGGTTGCGGATCAGCACACCGACCACCGGATCGTCGACATCGCGCCGGGCGATTGCCCGCACGCGAATACTGACGGTCTCGTGCGGCTCCAGATTGCGCGTCGATTCGCCGCGAGCGTTGATCAGGTCCGCGCTGACAATTTCACTGGCTCCGTCGCCGTGGCGAAAACTAGCGCCCGCCTTCGGCAGATCCCCGCGAGGCGCTTCGCGCTCCTGCCGCTCCAGCACCAGTCCCACATAGCGATTCACTACCTCGCTGGGATTGCCGAAGGCGGCAACGCGCCCGTCGATCATCAGCGCCGCGCGATCGGAAAGCCGCTTCACGAGGCCGAGATCGTGAGACACGAATAGAACAGTCACCTTGCGTTCCTTCAGTTCGACAAATTTCTTGATGCAGCGGTTGGCAAAGATCGCGTCGCCGACCGCCAGCGCCTCGTCCACGATCAAAATTTCTGGGTCGACGTGAATCGCCGTGGAAAACGCCAGCCGCACGTACATGCCAGTGGAATATTCCTTCACCGGACGCTCCATGAACGCGCCGATTTCTGCGAAGCGCTCGATTTCGGGAAACACCCGCTCCATATCCTGCCGTGCGATGCCGAGAATTTCCCCGTTCAGAAAAACATTCTCGCGACCGGTGAATTCGGGGTTGAAACCGGCGCCGAGTTCAAGCAGCGCGGCGATGCGGCCGCGCGCGATCACGCGGCCTCGCGTCGGCTCCAGAATCCCGCTGACGATTTGCAGCAGCGTGCTCTTGCCGCTTCCGTTCGGTCCGATAACGCCCAGCACCTCGCCCCGTTCGACGTTCAGCGAAACATCGCGCAGTGCCCAAAATTCCTTGGGCGCGGCCTGATGGGAGAAGGGAAGCAGCTCAATCAGCCGGTCCGCCGGGCGACGGTATAGACGATAAACTTTGGAGACGTTCTGAACCTGCAACATGCTGAGCGCGGGTGCGCTCTTGAGTGTATCAGTTGCCCATGCGGGTGCTGCGCCGGAGACTTTCGGGAAGCGGAGTCTTGTAACCGATCAGGCAGTATTGATCTAACGCGAACAGCACCACGCTTTCCAGTCCCTTGCCCTCGGACATGCGCACTTCCTTCAACCACGCCGTAGTGGAATCGCCGACGCCCACCAGGTGGCTTCGCTGCGACGCGGGAAATCCCAATGACGCGCCGAAGTCGATCGAAGCCTGAGCCTGGTCGAGGTCGCGCCCGAGCGTGTATCCAAAGCATTCCGTTTTAAGGATCGTCAACGCCGCCGGCGTCCACGCCGCAGTCGGAAAATTGAAAGCCTGATTAAACGCAGTCGCGTTCACGTCGGTCGGATACAGCACCTCGAACCGGCACGAAGGCTGCGTCACGCGTACATGCGTCATGATCGACGCGGTGAAATTCCCCAGCACTGTTTCGAGGAATGAAACCTCGTCCGGATACGCTGTCGGATCCACCGTGTTCGTCGTGAACGTCGTCATCGCGCGCCCGTACTCTGCCAAAAATTGCGCCTGCGTCCACGCGTCATAAAAAGGCATTCCCGAAAACGCGACGTACGAGGGGTCCGTCGGCAGGAATCCGTTATTGGGAAAATACCACCATTGCACCTCGCCGAATTGCAGGAACGGCGTGAGCCCCGCCGCGGCCTGAATGCCCGCCATCTCCGCATAAACTTCCTGCCAATACGCGAGACTCGTCGGCGAAAAGTTCGTCTGAAGCGACGGCGTCGCCAGTAGAATCGGATCGCCCGACGGCACCTCCTGCGCGATTCCAACCGAACTCGACGGGTCGCCATTGCCAAGCTCCATACTGAACGACGCGGCCACATCGATGCCATAACCGACCAGCGCCGTGAAAAAGCTGAGGCTCCAATCGCGCACCGCGCGATTCAACCGTGGCGATGCCGTCAGGTCGGTGCGCCAGTTGCCGTTCGTCCCTCCCGTGAACGCAGAGCCGCTGGTTGTCACCGTCAAATCCGGCATGTTCGTCGCCACCGCTGAAAGCGTGTAGTCGTTCCCCGCCACGCCGATCAATAACGACGTGATGGTCAGCACGCTGCCCGAGTAGCTGGCCCAAATACCGGTCGACCCGTCGTTAATTGCCTGTGCAAACGCAATCGCCAGCGTTTGTGGGGTATCGCCCGGATGCATCACCTTGGTGAACACAGTGGAACTCGAGGTGCCCGCCGTCCCAATGGTGATCTGCATCGATTGCGACCCGTCGCCGTCCGCCACCGTGATCGTGCCGCCGAACGTCACGGTTCCCGACGCGAACGTAAATCCCGTCGGAACCAGTTCGTAAAACCACAGCGCGCCGACGTAATGATTCTGCCGTCCCTTGAATCCCAGCGAGTCGATGAACCACGCCGTTCTCTCCGGAGCCAGCGAAATCGAATGCAGAGTGTCCCAATCGGTCGCCAGCGTCACCCTCGGCTCGGCTGGGAAAGTCGGCAGGTCCTCGGTCGGCGCCGCCATTTCGAAAAAATCGAAGTAGAAATAATTCCCCGTCGGTCCGGCGTTCGTTACGGTGACTGTGTGAATGCCCTCGCCGTATTCGCCCACCGGCCACCGGATCAATACATCTTCCTGCGTGATGAACAGATTCGCCGTCCCCGCCGATACTCCGTCCACGTCGATCGAAACGCTTGCGCCAGCCGCAGTCGAAAGCCCCAAGTATCGAGTGCCCAGATAAAGCGTATGCGATGCGGCCGCCGTATAGCTCCACGAAACGGTTTCGCCCGCGGTCGTCGAACAGTGAATAATTCCGCCCGAAAAATTTCCCCGCGATTCCGTCCACGATCCGGTATAAACGATCTCCACCGAATCGTCCTCCACCCTCCGGCTCCCCGGCCCCGCCACCGAGTAAGTCCGATTCGTCCCCGTAACCGTCCAGTCGCTCACCACCACCCGAAACTCGCTACGCGCGAAAGTCCCCACCTGCAATGCCGCCGAATAAGTCCAGCGCATTTTTCGAATCTGGCTGGTAGGTACGGGCCCAGGTGTGTCCGAAAAATCGGCCCGCTGATATCCTTGCAGCGTCCCGAAGTCGATGCCGATGCTCCATTGCGTCGGGCTCGTCCCGTTTGCAAACGTCTTCGCCGGAGCGTCCCACGTCGCCGCCGGAGTCTCCGAGTACGAATACATCCCGAACAGATTCCCGTTCGCGCCCGAAGTGGTAACAGCGTGGCCTCCGGTGCAAAAAACCCGAATCGTATTCCCCGTGACCGTTGCCGACAGCACCGTGGGCTGGTATGGATTCGGATATAAATTGATCCACGCCGCGATCTGCGCCAAGGCATCGGAGATCTCAGCGGTGCCATCAAAACGATACGTATAGTGGGTTTCCAGATACGCGAGCCCGACGTGCGTCCCCGCCGCCGGCGTCCCTGTCCCCGACAGCGTAAAGTCCGCATACGCGTTCTGATAACTCCCCGCCACCGGCGTCGCCAGGTTCGTCATCGGCACGTAGTAAATCGTGTTGTCCGGTCCCCACAGGCGCAAGGAATTCCACGCGACCGTCGCATAAAGCTCCGAATCGAGCGGGATGCAACTCGTGCGTGTCTCCAAGTACGTCAGCGTCAGGCCGCTCAAATCGCCGTCCGGAAGATAGCGAAACGCCGGATGCTCGTACACGTTGTCGCGATTCCATTCGATCACCGCCCAATCGAACTGCTGCCGCCACGTGCCCGATAGGGTGAACCCGCTCGACGACGTGCTGCTCAGCGCCGCGATCGCCGACGGCTCGTAGAAAAAGCATTGCAGGTCGCGGTCTGGTGTTAATTTCTGAATTTGGTCCGCCATATTAAAGCCGGACGATCACCGTCAGATCGCGACCCGGCAGCGTGTCCGCCGCTCCCGGCACCGCGAGAATATCCAGGCTCATTAGCGACCCCGATTCGAGCGGTGGCAATCCGAATCCATTCACGCTGGCCGAGGTCTTGGTGCCGTCGGCAATCGTTAGCGTGCAATAAACCGTGCTGTCCTGCCGCAATTGCAACTGCACCGGCCCTCCGCTCGGCGCCTCGCCCACCACCGCGAAAATGTCTCGCACCGCCTCTGTCGTTTCGATCACCAGCGGCGGCACCGCGTCGGTTTGCGTTGCCAGGTACCCCTCCACTTGCAGCGAAAGCTGGCCACCCGAAAGCGTCCTCAGTCCCAGGTCGGTAGTCGCCACGAACGGAGCCAGCGTCGCCGCCCCGCTCCCATAAACGTTCGTCATGTACAACCCCGCCGACGTGATCCGTACATCCGGCAGAAACACCGAATAGCTGTAATCCCCGCTCGCCGGACTCCCAAAAAATCCGTTCACAAACGGCACGATGCTGACGTTCGCCGCCAGCGCGTAAATCGGCACGCCCAAGCTGTGCCCGGCCGCCGTCGTCCCATCCGCGCCCCTTGTTACGTGATACTGCGTGCCTCCGCTCACCACCGCGACGATCTGCATGATCTCCGTCTCGATTTGCAGCCGGTCGCCTGCCGCCCCGCCTCCCGCCGCACTCAACGTGATCGTCGTGTCGGTGGCCAACGCCGCCGCGCCTACCGTCAAGGTTGAAGGACTATTCAGCTCATTCCAGTAGTAGAGAATCAGCGTCCCCGCCGAAATCGTGTGGGTATTCGTGAAACTCGAAAATCCAATTCCCACCAGATCGACTGTCCCGTGGCCCACCAGGTCGATTCCAAACACCGGCGCTGGAGGCAGCCCCGTGTCTACTCCTCCTCCCGCCTCGCCCGCGATCTGCCACGAAGTAACCGGATTCAACGCCTCCGAACTTTCTTCGTCCTGCGCATTCGCCGATCGCCCCGATACCTCGACCGACGCCCCCGGCCTGTTCGGAACGTCGATATTCACCGGACTCGTCGCGCCCAGCCCACCGAAATTCCATGTCGAATCCGCCACCGTGAAAAAACTCGTCGTATCCGGAATCACCGCCCACGCCGGCGTCACCGTCAGTGTCGTCGTCGTATTAGAAACCACGCTCCGTTCCTGCGTTGCGCCCTTCCCTCGGGTGATCCGCACCACCCCTCCCGTGAAATCATTCGCCAGCATCCCCAGCGTGCTGTTTCCGATCGTCGTCGCCGACGCCGACGTCACGCCTTCTTCCGGTTGCAATTCCAGCCGCCAGTAGAAATTTGCGTGATTGTAGTTCTCATCCGGAGGACCCTGCAGCGAGGTCGTCGCCCCCGAATCCGTATAGCCGCTCGCCACCGACGAACTCGTGTCGATCAACAGCAGCTGGCTCGGATTCAACCCCCGATACACCTTGAATCCCGCCGTGCCCGCCGAAAAGCTAAACCCCGTCAGCCCGACCTGATTCGTATTCGTCGTCGATGGCAGCGTCGCCTGCGCGATGAACGACAGCGCGCTTTCCGCTCCCGTCGAATCCACGGCGCTGATCGCGTAATACAAGGACTGCCCTCCCGCGATCGTCCCGCCCGTTGTCGCGATTGTCGGACTCAAACTCAGCAGCGGAATCGCCGCGCTCGATGCCGCGGGAAGCGCCGGAGCCGTGAACGCCACCGCCAGTTGAATCGTGTAACTCCCGTCGCCGCTCTGAATCGCCGTTTCCGTAACCCCAAACTGCTCGATCCCATGCGCGTCCACCACGCTGCCCACCAGCGGCCTCGGCAACCCGCCCTGATTCGTCGAATAAATTCCACCGCCCGATGCGTTCGCCCCGCCCGTCGTGTACCAATCGTCCTCGTGCCATTGCGCCGTGATCTGCACCGTCTGATAATCCTGCCCCGGCGCAATCTTGATCACCCGAAACGGCTGCCTCTCAAGGCCCTCCTTTAAATATGTGATCGTGATCAGATCCCCCGGCGCGATCCCGATCCCCTTCACCGTCGTCGAGAACTCTACCTGCGTATATCCCGCGATCGATTTGTTGAGCTGCAATTGCAGCATGCGTGTCGCCTGGTCGAAATTCGGCAGCCCCAATCCCGCAAAGGGCGCCGTCACCAACCGATCCGTCAGCAGCGAGTCATCAATATCCACCACCGTCAGACTGTCCTGCTGGAACTGGTTGAACTCGTCCTGAAACTCCACCGTCAACTGATTCACCGTCGACGTTCCATTTTGCGAATACAACCGGATTGCCGGATTTCCCTTCGAATCCCTCAAAAGTCCCGAAAACGTCGCCGACCCGTCACTGAACTCGTAAGCCGGCCACCCGCCATTGAGCGTCGTCGTGCTATTCGTGCCATCCGGCGCCGTCGGCTGCTGCAACGCCAACGTATTCTCGACCCTCAAATTCAACAATCCCGACATGTCGTAGCTCAACATTAGTGACGACGCGTTCCGAATCGATTTCGCCAGCTCCGCCGCGCTCTGCCTTTCCTGCACCACCAGGTTGCATTTGAATCGCGACGTCGCGGTCGCATTCCCATACAAGTCCGTAGTCGAAATCGGCGCCGAGCAATACGCCGCCGCCGTCGCGAAGCTCCCCAAATTCACGTCGGTCGTCAACCACCCGCTTCGTCTCAAAACATCCAGCAGCACCCACGCCGGATTATTCGTGAATGAAGCGCCCAGTGATGCCCCCGTAGAATCGAACTGCTCGATCTCGAGGCCGTTCACCAGCACCTGCACCGTCGGCGTCGATTGTCCGCTGCTGATCGCGTTCGGCGCCACCACGCTCAGATACGCCATGCTCCCATACGGATCGCCCAGCGGATTCCCCGCGCTATCGGCAAAATTCAAGTCGAACCCGCCATCGCGCGTCCCCGGGCTCACCAGCGAATACCAACCGGTGGCCGTCATGTTCGTGCCGTTCTGTGCCACCGGAATCGCGATGTCGTTCACCAGCACCTGCAGCACGCCCGAAATTGGACCCATCCCCAGCAGCACTTCCATCCGTGTCAGGTTTCCGTCGTTGCGCGAAAACACGATCGGCGGCATGTACCACGCCGTCCCATACACCAGCGGCACGAAATCGTTATACAGCGCCAGGTTGTCGTACAGCGCCGACAACTGCGTCCCCTTCTGTCCATACCCCCGCACCAGAATCTGCGCCGGAACGAACTCGATCCCCCCGAATCGCGCCGTAGCATTGCTCGCCGAGTCAGTCGAGAACATCCCCCTCTCGACGCACGACGTTCTCGTGTAATCGCAGCTAGTAAACGGCGCCCCGCTGTTCAGATTTCCCACGCCCCCCGTCTGATCCGGCGAGTATCCGCATTTATAAAGCGCGGAGTACAACCCCTTCGCCCCGCCCGTCAGCGCCACCGCCCTCTGCGCTGAACTCGACGGAAAAAACCAAGGGCATGTCCTCTCAATCCGCGTATCCGGCAAAAGGATCCGTTGCAGATTCAGCCGGTTCATCACCGTCACCCGAAACGCCGACTCGCTAATCTCATCCGGCGAATTGGCGATCCCGCGAAACACCACGCGAGCTTCCGAAGCCGGCAGATTCGCCACGAAATCATAAAACAAAAACTGGATCGTGACCTGAGCGCCTTTGAATCCCGTCTCCCTTTCAATCTCCGAAAAGTGAGAATCGGCATTGGCCAAAGTCAGCGCGATCTGCGCCGCCCCGTCCAGCCCGTCACTCGACGACGCCGTCAATTGAAACAGCGTGTGCTTCAGCAGCCGCGCCGCGTACGCCGTCCCGCTGAACGTCGCCGCATGTGTGCCCCAGTGCTCCGTCGCGCCCGAGCTCAGCCCGCAGTCGATCAGAAACAGAGGCGTCGTCGGTGCCTGCAACTCTTTGAGGATGTCGATCGTGCTGCCCATTAGTTCTCCGTATTCACGATCTGTAGGACCGCGTCATAGACGTCTGTTCCCTGCGCCGTCACCGTGATCGTGTCCGCGCCGAATCGCGCGTTCGAATACACGCCCCCCGAAGTGCCGGTCTGCTTGTAGTCGGACGCGCTCAACTGCGCCTCCACCTGCATCCCGAAAAGATCCACCGTTCCCCCCGCGCTCATCTGCGCCGAAAACGTAACCGAATTCGTACTCAGCCCCAAATTCGCCGACAGCGATACCCGAGCCCACTGCGTCTCCAACGCCAACGTCTTAGTAGCGTTCCCGCCCGATGTTGAAACCGTCAGAATCAAGCTGGTCGAGCTATCGGTCCGCGCCCACACACTCAGGCAATAGTGAAAAGTTCCCGGCACCGCCAGCGTCTGCACGACCCCTTCCGTCCCTCCGCCCGCATTGGTAACCAGTGTCGCCCGAGTCGTCCCCAGTGGATCGGAAACCCCCGCCGTCAAATCGATCAAAGCTCCATTCGTCCACGCCGACGCACCGAAAGTCTCGCTCTCGGCAAGCAGATTCCCTGCCGGATCCAAAAAAGTGAACGTATGCCACATTCCCGCCGCCGCCTCGAACAGAGCCTCAATCGCGCCCCACTCCGCCGCCGTCAATCCCTTCGCCTGAATCTCCCACCCCAAACTTCGCGCATCCGGATCGGCATAAACGTCGACGCGCCCGTCCCCCAGCGTATTCACCACTGTTCTCTGCCGCGACGTCTTCGTCAGCGGATACAGCGCCGACGCGCCCGTTGAAAGTTGTGGAAATACCAGCATCAGGTCCGGTTCTCCTTCACCGTCACTTGTGTCTTCCCTCGCGCCACTTCTTCAAATCCCAGCGCCAGCTCGTCGCTCCCAAAGCTGCAGCTCGCGTACACCGTTCCATCCCACGGATCGGTAAACGAAAAGGTCCCCGCACGCCCTCCCAAATCCTCAAAAAACTGCTCCAGGTTCGTCAGCTCCGATTCATCCAGCGACTCCAGCCGGATCACCCACTGCATCAGCGCCGCTCCATATCCCGGAAACCGCTGCTCGCTCCCGTCAAGAAACCGCACCACCTGCGTCGAAAACTTCCGCGACCGGTCAGACCCATACTGCGCCACCGCCCCCGTCTTCAAAACCGGAAAGCTAGCCATTCCTCACCCCCAAAGCCCCCACTTCTCGAGTGCAATGTGGCGCACGCACTCCTGCGTGCCGCGTCGAGACTCGTCTCGATGCAAGCTGTGTTCCCCGCATCTAAACCCCCCGAATCACATCATTCAACGTAGAAGTCTCCAACATCGCCTTCCGCACCGCCGCCGCAATATCATTGCTCCGATCCAGAAACGACTGCGAATCCAGAGCCTGCACCTGCACCGTAATCTGCTGCTGCGCGCTAGCCGCCGAAGTCTGCCGCGGCTGACCACCCTCGCTGTAATCCACCCCCGAAGCGCCCCCCGCCGCCGAACCCGTAAAGCCCGCCGACAAATTTACCGGCAGCGGCTGAATATAAGGAGTAACCGTCGTAGTCTGCCCACTCCCACCACCCCCGAACAAACTCACCAGCCCCGAAATCAGTGGACTCAACCCCGACCCCAGCCCCAATACATCTAGCAGCGTATTCCCCACCGACCCCGCAGTCGACCTCCCACTCCCCTTCGCACTCGTATTCGTGTTCAGCGCGCCGGTATTCGACACGATGCTCTGCATCTGCGCCTGGTTGATCGTCTGCAACTCCTGCAACTGCGAAGTAATCGTAGTCAATTGATTGTTCAGTCCACTCCCGCCCGATCCCCCCAACAACCCCGAAACTTCCGTAGTAGGATTCTTAGCCATAATGTTTTGTGGGGCAGCGCCATGCCCTGCCGCCGGCGATCAGCCGGCGTCCTCCTCCGCCCTCAACTCCCCCTCCAAAATCAAAAACGCGTCCGCCTCTTTCGCCGCCATCCCCTCCAGCGACCCCCCTCCCGCGAACTTCCAAGCAAAAAACTTCTCCAGCAACTCCACGCTCCAAGGCGTCACCAGCGACTTAGGACATTCCTCCGAAGAAACCCGTCCCCGCACCCAAACGATCTTCTTCGGCCCCCGCTTCTCCGCCGCCAAAAACCCGCACCGCCTTCGAACATCCAGCCCCTGCCGTCTGCACTGGTCGCATTTCCACCCGGCCTGGCTCGTCCGATAGAAATGGAATGCGACCATCAGTTTTTTCGTTCGTCCTCGCTCATCCCGCACTCAGCTTTAATGCGCCCCAGTATCTCCACCGCCAGCTCCACCGGCCCTCGATCCACCAGCGCCTCCGGCGTCGCCGCTTCTCCGTCGATTTCCAGACCTTCGACAGCCACCAATCCCCACTCCAGGTAAGCCCGGTCGATCTCCGCCGAAAGCACCGTAGCCTCCAACGTCTCCCTCGCATCCGTACCGGCTTCCAGATACTCCATCCGCCGCCCGATCTCCCGAATCCGCCGCGCCAGTTCGATCCTTCTGCCGAACGACACCCGCAAAATCCCGTATCGAACGCCTGATAAGGCCGCCGCATCGAACCAAACCCGGCTCTCCCACTCCTTACCCGAATGCGATATAGAGTTCGTCATTCGCCGTCCCCTGTGCCCTGTCGTTTTGGAATTTCCATTGCAACCTCGTCTCCGAATCGTCGAACTCCGGCACGCTCGGCACCATCGCCGGCATGTACGCCCCGCACAACTGCCCGGCCTGTTCCCCTAACTGCAAAATCACGCTGATAGGCGACCTCTGTCGAGCCGCCTGATACAACGCCGCCGTCTGCGCATCCGCCATTTCGAACAAACTGAAATTCAGCGACACATTCCTGGTCGACGCCGCGATGCATCGCGCATAATCGCTCCCGAACTCCTTCACCCGCAGCTCGATGTTGTTCTCCAGCGTCAACTCAGCCGCCGTGATCGTCAGAAACTGAGCCTCCGTCACGCCCATCCACACCTCGCCCAGGTGCCCCGGCACAATCGTGTAATCGAAATTCACCGCCGTCGGCTCCGCGGGAAATTCGGTCAGTCCCCCCTCGCCGCTTTGAAAACTCGCGCTATCCACCAGGTCCCTCGCCGGCCCTGAGAAATCGAACTCCTGAAAATCCCCGTTCACCTTGATCTGCATCTTGTCCATCGCCGCGCCCTCCACGATCCTCTGCACCGCCGTCGATGGATCCCAATAATCGAAGATGCTCGCGCTCGGCAAACTCTCCGCCAGCGGATAATTGATCGTCGGCCCCACCGCCGACCCGCTCACCGGCGTCAGATTAAACGGTGCGTTGATGAACAGCGTCGTCGTGTTCACGATCGCCGTCACGAATCGCATCTCCCCCGAAAACGTCACCGCCATCCCCGGCGACAATCCGTGCGCCGCCGTGAACACAATCTCCGTCCCCCCCGTCACAGACGACACCGTGCCCCCCGCCCAAATCACCGGCGTCCCGCCCATCGCGCACTGGAACAGCGGTCCATAAGCCGGCGCCGCCGACGTGTTCGACCATTCCGTCAGTAGCGTGTCGACCTCGAACGTCGTCGTCTCGCGAATCTGGTTCGGCATCCCCACAAACGTCCGCGTCCCCGTCTTGTCCTTCCGCGAAGTCTGCTCCGGCACCTGCTTCGCCTTAAACTTCAAAGCCGGAATCCGATCCGCCCCCACAATGCTGGGAATCACCCCATAGCTGGTTTCCAGAGCACAGTAAATCCGCTCATTGTTCGACGATATATAACACGACATAATTGTTTTCTCCTGGCTCCCGGCTTCTGGCTCCTTCTTCAGTTCGACAAATCGACCTCGAACGTCACCTTCGCCACTTGCAGAAAGCTCTTCCCTCCCTGCTTCACCGGATCGAACGTCACCTCGTACCCTCCGGTGTAGAACGCGCCCTGCCCCCAGTTCCCGCGATTCGCATCGAGTATCTGCGTCACCGCGTCCACATACAGCCGCAGCTGATCCTCCAGCCCCGCGATCCGGTCCTGCGAAACCCGCACCTCCGCCACCGTCCGGATCTTTCCCGAAAAAGTTCGAAACTTCTCCGTCAGCAGATTCCTCACCCGGTCCGAATAAACCTGGATCAGCGGATACTTCACCACGCTCGCCCGCTCCCAGATCTCAATCGCCATGTTCTGCGTCACCACGTACGCCGGCGGAATCGGCGCCAGGTTGATCCCGGAATCGACCGCCAGCGTCGCCACCGCCGTATTGATCGCCGTCGGCCCAGTCGGGTCGACCTCGGTATCCACCTCGCCCTGAATATCCTGATCCGTGTCCAGCAGAAACCCCGCGAATAACCCCGTAACCACGCTTGCCGTCCGCGCCATCGCTATCCTCTCCTCAACCCGTTCCCGCCCGTCACATACGTATCCGGCAATTGCCCCGTCCCCACCGCCGCTCCCGCCACCAACCCCGTCGACGCCTCCGTAAAGGTCTGACCGATCGCTATCGGCGTAGAATTTTGCAGAGTGGTAGTGCCGTCCGCCAGCCCGATGTAAACGTTGAACCCCGTCGCGACACTCGGAACCGGCACTCCGTTCGTCACCGTCACCACACTAGCCAGCGGAGCCTCGAACGCCGTAGCCCTGCTTGGATTCCCCTCCGCCGCCGTCCCCGAAACCCACGTGATCTGCACGTAGTAAACCGTTGCCGGCAGCAGCCCCGGCGCCACTCCCACCACCGGCGTCTCCGCCTCCGGAACCGGAATCGTCACCAGCCCGATTCCATACTGAGTCGTGAGGTCCTGCGCTCCCTTCGCCAGCAGAGTGTATTCGTTCCACTTCGCCAGGTACCGGTCGTTCAGCTGATTGTTGTACGCGTCCCGATAAAAAATCGCCAGCGTGTAAAGCGCGTGCCACCGCTTCATCTGCCGCGTCACCACCACGTCGGACACCCCCAGCGCCCTCCGTATCACGTCGCTGCCCAGCGCGATACTGGTGTGCCCCATCAGAATGTTCAGCACAATCTCGCTGATCTCTTCCGTCGCCAGCCTCAGCTTCGCGTCCAGGTTGATCCCCTCTTCGTTCGACACGTCGAGAATCCCCGACTCATAAACCCGCAAATCTTCCGTAGTGTTCGGACACCCATCCGTCAAAAGCATCGATTCCCCCAAACAAAAAGGGGAGCCGCCGGGCCCCCCACTCTCTTCCAGCCGCACACCGGTTACAACCCCTGGCGTGAGCCAGGGGATTCACCGCCACGCGGAACCGCCATGCGTAAGCATGCGGATAGCCGCGAGCCTACGAACTAACCTGCACCCCGAACGCATTCCGCAGTACGCCTACGCCGTACAGCACGTCTACCGTGAACTGCTGCGCCAGCGTGTTCGGCTGATAGCTCATCGTGACGCGCATCCCGAAGTTCCCCAGCTCCGCGTACTCCGCGATCGCACCCGTCCCCGGCAGCGGCTGCGGCAACCGCCGCACCACCAGCCCCAGCGCATTTTTCGTGAACGCCAGGTTGTGCGTCGTCACCGGACTCGATCCGGTCTGCGCCACGAACTGCGACCGGAAGATGTAGAAGTCCTTCATCTTCCCCACTGACCCGTCCACAATCGCCCTCAACCCCGCCTCGCCCGCCGTATTGAACTCGCTGAACCGCGGGATCTGCCGCAGCGCCGAATAGGTCGCCGGATTCACCACCAGGTACTTCGCATTGCTCGCCGGAACCTTCGCCGAAAACAGCGCCGTCTCCGCCGAGTCCACCACCGCCTCCGTAATCGTCGTTCCGCCCGTACCCACTGCCGCATTGGTTGTGAAGGAAGACCACGTCGACAGCAGCGTGCTCTCGATGCTCTCGGCAATCGCCACCACCGCCGGCTGCATGTACAGCTTCAGCAGGTCTGGTACCGCCAGGATCTTCGTCACATCCGGAATCTGGAATGTCGCTTCCGCATGCGTGTTCAACACGATCTGCGCATTCCCGATCGAAGGATTCTGCAACTGCACCGTATTGCCCTCGGCAATGTTATTCGCCACCAGCACCGGAGGAATCGGAACGTTCACCGTGTCGCCCGCTCGCGCCAGCACCGGTTCATAATCGCGATTCACCAGGTTCCCCATGACAAGGTTCCCCATCAACGCCGGCAACGCATCCGCCGCCACCAGCTTCACAATCGCAGTCGCTACATTAGCTGAAGTAATAATTCCCATCTTTTCTCCTTTTTAGTCTCCTTGCTCTTACACTCCGCGCAGCGTCTGCGACGCCACCCTCGCGATCTCCTGCCTCACGCGCTCTCTGTCCTCCGCGCTCATCCCCGGCCGGATCATGTCGAGATCGATTCCACTCGCCGGCGCCACGCCCCTCTGTCCCGCACTCGCCCCGCTGCCCCCCGATAGCCTCGCCGGCAGCAGCTCCGGATTCTCATTCACGAACGTTGTCAGATATTCGCGAATGTCCGCCCCGCCTTGGCCCATCAGGCGCCCGTCTTCGCTCCGGTAAACGTCGTCTTTCACCGCTTTGTAAGCCAGATCCACTTTGGCCACGCCCAACTTCTGCAACTCCGCCTTAATAGCCGAACTCCGGTCCGCCGCCTCCGCCTGTGTCCGAGCCTCCTGGTTCTCCGTCACCAGCTCATTCACTCGTTGCTCCAGGCTCTCCCTCTTCTTCCGCTCTTCTAACAGCTCTCCCTGGCCCCCCAAAAATTCCTGCATCACCGACTGCACAATCGCCCGAATATCGTTCTCGTCACCCATCGTTTTTTTCGCCCCTTAGTCCAAACGCTCACGCTCCTTGTGGCGCACGCATTCCTGCGTGCCGCGTCGACACTCGTGTCGATGCAGGCTTGTCTTGTCTTACCCAACCCCCGTCCGTCGCTACCCCTCAATCTCCCCCACAATCCGATCCTTCACATCCTGCCTGCTGTCCGACAAATACTTCAGCGCCAATTTCTTAAAAATCTCTTTCTTCAAAGTCGGCGACTCTACCCCCAACCCCAACAGCGCCTGAGCATCCGAAAGCTCCGTCCCGAAATCCGTAATATCAAACTCATCCATCCCCGTCACGCTGATCGCGATCCCGTCTTCCCGCGCCGCCTCGATCGCCGTCAGCACCCTCCGGATCAGGTCCTTCATCGCGTCCCCATACGCCCTCAGCACTTCCTGCGTGATCGAAAAATCCAGCTGCTTGCTGATCCCCGATTGCACCCCTCCCGCGCTCAGCGACCCTCCCGCCTGCGCTAGGTAACAAACCCTGTAAATCTCTTCCTGCAGCCGCGTCAGATTGTCCTGCGCAATCTGAAAAACCTTCCCCTCCGGCTCCGTCCACCCGAACTTGTCCTCCGGCGATAGCTGGATGTAGTAGCTCTCGCCCACCATTTGGCTGAAATCGCGATCGCTGTAGACCACCGGCATCGCGAACAAGCCCATCGTAAGAGCCCAACTCAGCGCGTTCGATTTGTTGAAGTGCTCAAGTTGTAGTAATCCCGCCCGGTTAAGCATCCACATTCCTTCGGGAATGCGCAGATCGAACAGCGGAACTTTGTTCAGCTTGGCCAGCGCATGCGTGCCTTCATCCACCAACCGCACCGCATCGTCGACCTTCGAATAAATCCGGAACGTCTGCTTGTCGTAATAGGACCACCGCGTCTCCGCCGTCCACTTCGCATCCTCCACCCGATCCTTGCGCATCAGCTTCTGCCGGATCACCACCCAGTCCAGATTCCCCTGCTCGTCGAGGTTCCAATTGATCACGTCGTCGGCCGTGTAAGCCACCAGGTAAGCCCGCGAGACCCCCGTCGCATCCTCTTCCGCGCGGGTCCCCGCCTTCTCCGAAGTCCGCGGAAAATCCACCAGCACGTAACTCGACCCCGTAATCAGGCTCTCCACAAACTGAGCCCTGAAAAAATCGCTCAACCCCGTCCCCTTCAGGTCGACCTCGTCCATAAAGCTCGAAAAGAACGTCGATGCCTTGCTGAACGCAATCACCGGCTCTCTTCGAAACAGCGTCGCCGAATACCAGTCCACAATGGACCCGATATAGTTCTCGTAAAACACCCTGCTCAGCCGCTCGGTGTAAACATCGCCCGGCTCCCTCTGCCGCGGCAAAAGATACTCCTGAGCATGCAACTTCAGCCGTTCCCCGCCAATGTAGAGGTCCCGATACCGCCTCCAAACATGCTTCAGCGCCAAATACTCCGGATGCTCCCGATCAATATCAATCATGTTTTTCTCCTGGCTCCTGGCTCCTGGCTCCTGGCTACTTCTTCTCAAAACAGCCTGGAACTTCTCTCTCCTACCGTCCCCGGCCCCTGGCATTTCTGCCAAACCAAGTACCCCAGCGCGTCCGACAAATGCGTCCTCTTCGGATCCCGATCCTTATCCACCACCCCGCTGCCTTCCTTGTAAGTCACCTGCTCGAAATCCCGAATCAACTCCCCGCACCTCGGATGCACCGTCAGCAGCCTCTCCCCCGCCGCCGACTTCAGCTTCGCGTTCATCAGCATCACGCGATCCCTCACCACCGGATTCGACGGCGGAATCTTAAACTCCACCCCTCGGTAATTCCTCAGTTCTTCCTTCAGAATCACCAGGTCCGATTTCCCCGTCGTCTGCATCCGGGCCCCCGTCGCATCCGCATAAACCCACAACCCGCCGCCGTGATACGGAAACCGCCCCAGGAACTCCGAGCAAGCGTCATATGTCGTTGCCCGGCTCAACACAATCTCGTCCAACACCACCACCCGCCCGTCCAGATACACCTGCACCACCACCGAACACATCGGATCGACGTTGAAGTCCAGCGCCCACAGCAGCGGCAGCCTCTCTTCCACCTCCGCCTTCACCACATTCCCCTCGCGCTCGAACGACACATACACTTTCCCCGCGTGCATGCTGAGGTATTGCCCCAGCACTTCCTGTTCGTAGAACCGCGCGTCGTAGCTGCTCTTCAGCCGTTCGTAGTAATCTGGAGTCCTGTCCAACAGAAACCGGTTCTCGAACGGCTTCGCGATGACCGTCTCATACCCATCCACCTGTCCCGCGATGAACCGCTCGTAAACCCAGTCGTGCCCTTTCGGCGTCCACACCGCGAACCCGCACAACCTCTTCGCCTTCGGATCCCTCAACCGCCCCTCGAGCCTCAACCACGCCTGCTCCGACGTATACGTCAGCTCATCCAGGCCAAACCAAGCCAGGTTGCTCCCGCGCAACCTCTCGAACTCCTCCACCGCCCGGAACAATATCCGCGACTTCGACTCCCGGAAAACCAGAAAATTCTCCGCCCGGTTGAAGTCGTACGCAATCTCGTTCCACTCCAGTACTTCCAGAAACGCCGCCTGCGTCGCGTCCCTCAACATCGGATACGTCGGAGCCCCAATCAACCCCGTCCGCCCCGGATTCTGAAACGTCAGCCGGAGTGCCTCCTGGCACAGCGCCGCGCTCTTTCCCGACCCGATCGGCCCCGAAAATCCCTTGAATCTCGCCTTCGAATCATGAAACCGCTGCTGCGAAGGCAGCGCGATGTACTCTATTCCCCGGTTCGGTTTTTGGGCTCCACCCAGGTCACTCTGATCTCGGACGGCGTCTCCGGCGTCATCTCCTTCTGCAACTGAATCAGCTTGATGTAATCCGCCAGCGTCGCCTTCAGTTCTTTGCCCGCCATCTTTTTCTCCACCGCGAGAAGAATCTTCTTTACCGCCGCCGCCCGAGCCTTCGCCCCCGTCGGCGTCGGTCTTTCTCGCGCAGTTCTTTTTTTCCCTGCTGCCCGTCTTGTTCTTGTTGTGGCCATCCGGTTTCAAACGTTCCTCACGGCCGAAGCATACAAGGCCGCCCCAACAGCCCAAGCCGGAACCGCCAATCAACTAATTGAATCGGAGGGAATTAAAATTTCAGAGCAGCTCGTGACGATCCGTGTGGGGCGGGCTGCCAGCCCGCAGCCGCCTACCAGGCGGCTTTGCTGGGGTCGTTTTCATCCCCATCGTTGCCCAGTCGCTGGGCCCCGCAACACTCGTGCGTGCCGCGTCGAGACTCATCTCGATGCCCGTACAGCTTTCAACCGCATTTTCCCGCTGGAAATTATACAAACATATAACTGGATGCACAAAACAGACCTACGCAAAGTCCCCGCGACCGCTGCTCGATATCCTGCACCTCCAGCCAGGCTCTGAAGTAGGAATTCCGACGGAAAAAAGCCGCTTAGTCATCGACCCCCGCCCACGCTGGTGCTACACTCTGGAAGAACTGCTGGCCCAATGCAACCTCAAAGTCCGCCGCACGAATCACGACAAAGGATGGCTCGATAATAAGCCAGCAGGTCGAGAACTTCTCTAAATGAAGCGCGGCGAAATATGGCTGTGTCCTGATCGTCTCTCCCGAGCCCGTCAACCGCGTCACGAAGGTCCCCGCAGTCATCCGGATCACCACCGGCGGCAACTTCGCCAGAACCGCAGGTTTCGCCGTCCCGCTGACAGGAACCAAAAACACCGGAATCCGCTGCGACCACCAAACTGGAAGTCATCCCATCCTCCATCATGGGCGAAGTCCTGGCCAACTCTCGCCGATATTCGAGTGAATCCGGATTGGCCGGGCGATTTCGGCTGCCTAACTAAGAACCGCGACTACCGGGAGCGGTCAGACGGCCAAGGAAATCGGCAAAGAAAAGAAGGGGTTGCTGTCCCGGTTTTCCCCGGTTTTCCCAAGACATCGCGGAAGCACACCGGCTATCTCTAACTTCTCTAACCATTACGATCTAGGCTATTCCGGGCGGCCAACTTCCAGGACGGGCCTCTCGCGCATCGCAAACAGCTTGTTAAGAGCCCCCGATTGAATCCCAGTTTGGACAGTCCTTAGGAGAGAGATCCTCCCTGCCTCAGAATCTTCAACATTTTTATCAGAGATTGCTTCATTGAGCCCTCACACCTGGTAAAAAAAAGTTGTGATGAAATGTGCCTCAGGAAGGCGATAGAACGCAGTCTTCTCAGATGAGTAGTAATGATTGAACAAGTCGAGGTGCGCCTCAAGGTTTACGGCAGGGTAATCCTCCGCTCGGGAAAAGAAGCCATACAGGTCCGCCATGGACGCATAGAGCGCATTCCTAAGAGGGTGTAAAAAGGATTGTGTAAACGGCCATCGAAAGGCTCACACTAAGGAGACCCGATGGCAATCGACCTCAAACTCATCGACAAGCTGCTTCTGGATTACAAAAAGCCGGAAGACATCAT
>Ga0182030_10000386_pt1 | contig 79463 bp, 67 predicted proteins | sample 812S3MmetaG_FD_121299 | JGI IMG/M metagenome (GOLD analysis project Ga0182030, IMG submission 121299) | Permafrost microbial communities from Stordalen Mire, Sweden - 812S3M metaG (Illumina Assembly) | ecosystem: Environmental > Terrestrial > Soil > Wetlands > Permafrost | place: Sweden... | reverse complement strand
GGATGAGTGTGCCGCAACTTACACATGGTTCGCCGGTACGCTGGTACACGCGATGGCTGAATTGAAAGAACCCCTTGCGGCCCTGGGCGTCGATATAGTCTGAAATGGAAGATCCGCCGGCGGCGATGGCTTCCGTGAGGACGGCGACCATGGCATCGAAAAGCCGGCGCACGCGCGCTTTCCGGAGGCGCGACGCCACGGCCAAGGGATGGATGCCGGCGCGAAACAACGCCTCATCGGCGTAGATATTGCCGACGCCCCGAACGAAGGCCTGGTTCAGGAGCAACCCCTTGATGCGCGTCTTGTGGAGCTTCACGCGCGCCGCAAAATGCTCAAACGGAATTTCCAGAGGCTCCGGCCCCAGGCGCGCGACGCGGGCCGGGAACTCCTGGCTGTATTCGATGCAACCAAACTGCCGGCTGTCGTCATAGAGCAGGCGCCCGCGGTCAAACGTGAATATGGCGTGGGTGTGTTTACCCGCGGCCCCACCCAGCAGCAGCCGCCCCGTCATACCCAGATGAATGGTGAGATATCCGACGTCGAGCGCCAGCACGATGAACTTGCCGTAGCGCTGAATCGATTGGATACTCCGGCCTTCCAGGCCCGCCGACAGGCTTTCGGGCCGCACGCCGCGCAGTATGCGGCTGTTGCTGAACTCCACTAACCGGATGCGGCGGCCTTTCAGTTTGGCGATGGACCGTGTGACGGTTTCTACTTCCGGGAGTTCGGGCACTTCAGGGCCGGGCCGCTCCCGCTTCCCGTTGATCCGCGGCGCGCTGGCGTGAAGCGCGGCCCATGCCGGTGTAATCGAACCCCGCGGCGATGGCGGCCTCCGGCAGGAACAGATTGCGGCCGTCCACCAGAATGCGCGTGGCCATGCCCGCGGCCAGTGCCGCCAGATCGAGGGCCAGGAATTCCTGCCACTCCGTCACCAGTACCAGGGCATCGGCTTCCTGGGCCACATCGGCCGCTGAATCGCAATAGCGAATCTTGAGGTCCGGCCGCTGCTGGCGGCAAGCTTTCATCGCGATGGGGTCGTAGGCCTTCACACGCGCGCCCATAGCCAGCAGCCGTTCGGCAATGTGCAGGGCGGGGGCATCGCGCAAGTCGTCGGTATCGGGCTTGAATGCCAGGCCCAGCAGGCCGATGGTCCGTCCTTTCAGAATGAAAAGTTTTTCCTGCAGCTTCTGAATCACCATTTGACGCTGTGCCGTGTTGACATCGAGGGACGCCTGCAGGAGGCGGCTTTCGTATCCGTATTCGCGCGCCATGTGCAGCAGCGATTGGATGTCCTTGCCGAAGCAACTGCCGCCCCAGCCGAGACCGGGGTTGAGAAACCGCTTCCCGATCCTGGAATCCAGGCCGATCCCCATCATCACTTCCGGGGCATCCGCTCCGACCCGTTCGCAAATGTTCGCGATTTCATTGGCGAAGCCGATTTTCATCGCCAGGAAGGCATTCGCCGCGTATTTGATCATCTCCGCGCTGGTCAAGGTGGTGGTGAAGAGCGATACTTTGCCGAACGCGTCCGGCCGGCGCACGCCGGGAGGCGCATCGAAAGTCTGGTTCACCAGCGGCTGGTAGAGTTGCCGCATGATGTTGAGGCTCTGTTCGTCAGACGCCCCGACCACAATCCGGTCGGGATACAGCGAATCGGCCAAGGCGCTGCCTTCCCGCAGAAATTCGGGGTTGCTGGCGACACCGAACCGGATCTGCCGCCGCTCGCCGGGGTGCGCCTCTTCTATGCCTTCGCGCACCAGCGTTTCCACCAGGTTTCCACTGCCCACCGGGACGGTGGATTTGTTCACCACCACGCGAAATCGTGTGCCGTCCATGGAAGCCCCGATGCTTCGCGCGGCTGCTTCCAGATACTCCAGATTGGCCTCTCCGGAGGGGAGCGGCGGCGTTCCCACGGCGATGAAAATGACGTCGCTTTCGGCGGCCGGCCCGGCCAGTTCCGTGTGGAAGTCAATCCCGCCCCTGGCTGCCGCCAAAGGCAGCAATTCCTCAAGGAAGGGCTCGTAGATGGTGGATTCGCCATTGCGCAGGCGGTCGATTTTCGCCTGATCCGTATCCACGCACGTCACTCTGTGGCCGACATAGGCCAGGCACGCTCCCGTCACCGTGCCAACATATCCAGTTCCGATTACCGTAACTCGCATGATGTGATTGAGCGCCACCCAAACGGCGATCTCTTAGTATACCAAGCAGGGCCTCAGCATCTGTCCGATGTCATGGTACTAGAAGGCCTATCCAGGCGAGCGGACGGGTGGGAAAGTGAGTGGCGCTCCAATGCTACGCTGAGTTCTTGCCGCGACACCCGCTGTTCAAACCGTATCTCGCCTTGGTGGCCGTCTGCTTCTTCTGGGGAACCACGTACCTGGGCATTCGGATGTCGCTCGAATCCTTCCCACCGCTGGAACTCGTCTGTGTGCGGTATATCCTTTCCGGTTCCATCCTCCTGCTGGCAGCCAAGGCGCGCGGCATCTATCTGCCTCGCGGGCGCGAACTGGCCGCGGCTTGCTTCAGCGGATTCCTCACGCTTGGTATCGGCAACGGCGCTCTGGTTTTTTCGGAAGTCCTCATCCCCAGCGGTATTGCAGGTCTGATCATCACCATTTCCCCGTTCTGGATGGTGGGTGTGGAGGCGCTGCTGCCTGGCGGAGAGCGCCTGCACGGGCCCACCATCGGCGGCATGGCGGTGGGTTTGCTGGGCTCGGCCCTGCTGTTCCTGCCGGATGCCGGCGCGCACAGCATCGACCGCAACCTGCTCAACGGATTCCTGATGCTGCAAATCGGTATGGCGGGCTGGGCGTTCGGCTCCATTTACCAGAAACGCAAAGCCGGGCTGGCTCACCCCATCATTGCGGGCGGAGTGCAGCAACTGGCCGCCGGGTTGGTGCTGCTGCCCTTCGTGCTGGCTATTCCCCAACCTGCGGTTCACTGGAGCACACGGGGCGTTCTGGCGCTGCTCTACCTGGTCTGCTTCGGCTCCATTGTGGGCTACAGCGCTTACGCTTATGCCATGGACCGGCTGCCGGTGGCGATTGTATCGCTCTACTCCTACATCAACGCGGTAGTAGCTGTGTTCTTAGGCTGGCTGGTGTATCGGGAGCGCTTCGGATGGAACGAGGCTTTCGCCATGCTGGTGATTTTCTCCGGGGTAGCACTGGTGAAGCGCTACGCGCCAAAATGAAGGCCTAGCGGGGGAACTAGTGCTCTGACCGCGTGAATTAGTGCTTCAAGGTGTCGCGAACGCTCCCTTACGGTCACGGCTCTGCCAGGGGATTCGCGCCTTTGTCGGTGGTTCCCGAAGGCAACAAATCAAGCGGTCACGATACTAGTGGCGGCCCACCAACTTGGCGCCGAGCGCGCCGCCCGCCATACTGAGACACGTCACGAACACGAACAGGAAGGCGAGCGCGAAGAGCAGCAGCATCACCATGCCCTGGGTCGATTGGAGAAGTTGCGTCATCTGGGCAACCATGGCCGGGTCCTGGGATGTGGAAAAGTTCTTCATCCCGTCGAGCATGGTGGACGCCAGCTTCCCCGAAATCGCGTCGGGAATCAGCGTGGCCGTGAAGACGATGGCGGCGAATCCGTATGTCAGTAGGCCGGTGATCCAGCCGATTTTGACGCCCGCGCTCACATCCAGCGGCGTGCCGGTTTTCCGGCAGTACAGGAATACAGCGAAGAATCCGGCCGCCGACCAATTCAAGATCGGCACCAGGAAGAATAACGCCGTGGCTCCCACCGCGGCCATCAGCGCAATCCGCACGGCAATCGGGTTGGCGAAGTTCAGGGGCAAAGGGGCTGGCTTTGGCTCTACCGGTGCTGGCGGCAGGGGAACCGCCTCGGGCGCCGGGTTCGCGGCATAAATATTCCGCTCGACCTCCGGAGCGGCAATCTCACGCTGCGGTTTTCCGCATTTGTTGCAGAAGAGGGAATCGGGTGGGAGTTGCGCGCCGCAGCTACAGGTGTCCGCCATGGGTTCACTTTCAGTGTGGCGCACCGGCGCCGCGGGAAGCAACTAGCGGAACCGTACCTTAACGTCCGGTTTGTTCTCAAGCCGGGTGGTATCGATAAAGCGGACGCGCGCCGGCATGGACGTCATGACGATGGATTGTGTGTGCACACCGTCCCCAGTGAAGCGCACGCCCTGTAACAGGTTGCCATCCGTTACGCCGCATGCGGCAAACACCAGGTTCTGGCCGGGAGCCAGTTCGCGCGTGGTATAGATCTTATTGACGTCGCGGATGCCCATGCTCTGCATGCGTTCTTTTTGTGCGTCGTCCTTCACCAGCAGGCGGCCCAGGATTTCGCCGTTCAGGCAGCGCAGGGCAGCGGCCGTCAATACGCCTTCCGGCGCGCCACCCGAACCCATCACTGCGTGCACGCCGGTGCCGGCGATGGCCGAGCCGATGCCGGCCGAAAGATCGCCGTCCGAAATGAGACGGATGCGCGCCCCAGCTTCGCGAATATCGGCAATCAGTTGGGCGTGGCGCGGGCGGTCCAGCACCACCACCACCAGATCGTCCACGCCGCGCTGCAATCGGCGCGCGATGGCCTTCAGGTTGTGCTTAACCGGCGCTTCCAGATCCACCGCCCCTTTGGCAGCCGGGCCCACTACAATCTTCTCCATGTAGCAATCGGGAGCATGCAGCAAGCCACCGCCTTCAGAAGCCGCCAGCACGGTGATGGCGCCCGCGCCGCCGGTGGCGCAGAGATTGGTGCCTTCCAACGGATCTACGGCAATGTCCACGGTGATGGATGCGCCCGGCGATCCGCTGCCGACTTTCTCGCCGATGTACAACATGGGCGCTTCGTCGCGTTCCCCTTCGCCGATGACGATGGTTCCGTTGATGGCCAGCGTGTCCATCGATCGGCGCATGGATTCCACCGCCGCCTGGTCCGCCGAATCGGCGTCCCCCATTCCCATGGTGCGGGCAGAGGCAATGGCGGCTTCTTCAACAACGCGGAGCATTTCGAGAGAGAGATCAAACATGTGGTAGCGTTCTCAAATGGACAATAGCACAGTACTGGTCCTGGCAAATCCGGCCGATCCCCTATTACGGAAACTGGCCGGTCTGCCGGACAGTGTTTCGATAGCCGCCGGCGAGACGGTGGAAGCCTTCGAGCGCCTGGCCGCCGATGCCGAGGTCCTGTTCAACTGGTCCGGTTCCGGCGACCTGCTCCGCGAAGTCTTCCGCCGCTGCCCGCGATTGCGTTGGGTGCATACGCGCAGCGCGGGCATCGACAACCAACTCTTTCCGGAACTGGTGGAAAGCTCCGTGCCGCTCACGAACGGCTCACAGGTCTTCAGCCCGCCTCTGGGAGAATTCGCGCTTGGCGCCGTAATCTACTTCGCCCAGGATTTCCGCCGCCTGATCCGCTGCCAGGCTGCCGGTGTCTGGGAAACCGGCGACATCGAAGAAATTTCCGGCCGCACGCTGGGCATCGCCGGCTACGGGGATATCGGCCGCGCCATCGCCACGCGGGCCCACGCCCTGGGCATGCACATTCTCGCGCTGCGCCGCGGCGTGCCTCCGCCGGACCAGGTGGACCCTCTGGTCGACGAATTCTTCACCCCCGCTACACGCCTTGCCATGATGGCCCGCTGCGATTACCTGGCGGTCTCCGCGCCGCTGACGCCCGAGACCCGGGGCATGATCGGCGCGGCCGAATTGGCGGCGCTGCCGGCGCACGCCGTGGTAATTAACGTGGGCCGGGGACCGGTGATCGATGAGGCGGCACTGATTGACGCGCTGGCCGGCAACCGCATCCGCGGCGCCGCCCTGGATGTTTTCGATACCGAGCCGCTGCCCGCGGAGCATCCGTTTTATCGTCTGGAAAACGTGCTGCTCTCGCCACACTGTGCCGACCACACGCCGGATTGGCTGGAGCGCGCGATGCAGTTTTTTCTGGAACAATTCGAACGGTTCAGTAAAGGCGAGGCATTGCTGAACGTGATGGATAAACGGCGAGGGTATTGAGTGGGAGGGACGATCGGGTTTTGTCGTCTGTCAGGCGGCGTACTGTGCGAAGAATGACAGACGACAAAAGGCGATGTCCTACCATGGCTTACCCGACGTACTTCGCGTACAATCCGCGAGCTACGGCAGTGTCGCTGGTGCCTTTGATAATTGCGCGGCCGTCGGGGAAAATGGTCATCTCGTAGGGCGCCAGCATAAAGCGCAGCGCGAATTCATTGGCACGGACCTCGCCCAACAGTTCCAGCCGCGACTTTAGTTCCAACAGATCCATGGGCCGCTGCCGTTCTTGAATCTGCACGGCATTGCGCCCGCACAGAGTCGCGGCCGGGCGCGCGGTTTCCTCCAGGAACGGAAACTCGCGCCGCCCGCAGGTGGGGCAATCGGGATCGCGGGCGGGCGCTTCGATCTGCCGGATAGCGCCGCCCCACAGGTCCATCGTTGTGATGCGCGCCTGCACTTCGGCCGCTTGCCCGCACAGAATCCTCAGCGCGTCCGCCACCTGCAGCGACGCAATGGCGGACACTACCGCGCCAATCACACCGGCCGTTTCGCAGGTGGGCTGCGCGCCCGCCGGCGGCTCTGGATAGACACAGCGCAGGCACGCCGTGCGCCCCGGAATCACGGGCATGGTCAGCCCATAGCTTCCCACCGCCGCTCCGTAGATCCAGGGAACGCCGCGGCTGACGGCGAAATCGTTAATCAAATAGCGGGCATCGAAGTTGTCCGTCCCGTCGAGTATCAGCTGTGCGCCGGCCAGCAACTCCGCGACGTTGGACGGCCTCAAATCCGCCACCACGCCGCGTACCTGAACCGTGGAATTGATGCGTCGCAGGCGCCGTTCGGCGGCGGCAGCCTTGGGCATCCCCTGAAGCGCGTCCTCTTCTTCGAACAGCCACTGCCGGTGAAGATTGGCCGGCTCCACGTAGTCCCGGTCGATGATGGTGATGCGGCCGCATCCGGCCCGTGCCAGAGCCTCAGCGTGAAAGCTTCCCAGCGCGCCGCAGCCTACAACGGCCGCGTGAGCCGCCAGCAGAGCTTCCTGGCCGCTCTCGCCGATCCCCGGAAAGAGAATCTGGCGCGAATACCGCTCCCGTACCGCCCGGTCCATCAATCCTTTTGCATAGCTGAAGAGCCCATTGGCGCGGAGGTGCGCTTCTCAAGGGGAACCACGTCGCGCGCGTCGTATCCGACATAGATCTGGCGGGGCCGCGAAATTTTCTGTTCCGGGTCCGTAATCATCTCCTGCCATTGGGCCAGCCATCCCACGGTACGCGGAATCGCGAAAAGCACGGTAAACATCTCCGGTTTGAAGCCCATCGCCTGGTAAATGATGCCCGAATAAAAATCCACATTCGGGTAGAGCTTGCGTTTTACAAAATACTCGTCATCGAGCGCAATGCGTTCCAGTTCCAGCGCGATATCCAGCTTCGGGTTGCGGCCTACCACTTCGAACACCCGCTCGGCTGTCCACTTGATGATGCTGGCCCGGGGGTCGAAGTTCTTGTACACACGGTGCCCGAAGCCCATCAGCTTAAACTGTCCGGCCTTTACTTTTTCGATATAAGCCGGAACATTTTCCTTTTTCCCGATCTGGTCAAGCATCTTCAGCACTTCTTCGTTCGCGCCGCCATGCAGCGGCCCCGACAGAGCCGCCGCGGCTGCCGCCGTGGCCAGAAACGGGTCCGCGTGTGAACTGCCAACAGCCCGCATCACGTTGGTGCTGCAATTCTGCTCGTGGTCGGCGTGCAGAATGAACAGCACATCCAGCGCCCGAGCCAGCACGGGATTCACCTGGTACCGCGGCTCCATCATGCGCCACAGCATGTTCATCATATTTTCCGTATACCCGAGTTCGTTATCGGGATAAACGTACGGATAACCCAAACTGTGCCGGTAGCAATACGCGGCGATGGTCGGTACTTTGCCTACGAGGCGCAGAATCTGCAGTGCGCGCGATTCCGCATCCAGCACCTTGCGGGAATCCGGATAGACAGTCGCCAGCGCGGATACCGTACTGACGAACATGGCCATGGGGTGCGCATCGTAGCGGAACCCCTGCAGAAACTTCTTGGTGGTTTCATGCAGCATGGTGTGAGACGTTACCGCTTTCTTCCAGTCCTTCAGTTCCTCAGCCGACGGCAGCTCACCATGCAGCAGCAGATACGCCACTTCGAGAAACGTGCAATGCTCGGCCAGTTGCTCAATGGGGTATCCGCGGTACCGCAAAATCCCCTTGTCTCCATCGATATACGTGATCGAGCTCTGGCACGAAGCCGTATTCAAGAAAGCGGGATCGTAAGTCATCAACCCGAAATCGTCTGTGTTCGTCTGGATCTTGCGCAGGTCCATGGCGCGCACGGTACCCTTGAAGAGCGGAACCTCATAGCTGGCGTCTGTGCGCGCGTCAGTGATCCGAATCTGGTCCATAGCAGGAAACTCCTCTGATCGATTTTTCTTGGGGCAACCACCCCGGTCGCGATGGGAAGGCAGCCGGCCCGACCCAGGCCCAATGGTATCAAAGTTGCTATAAAGGGCTTACGTTATCATGAGACTGGTGCGTCCGACGGTCGTCTACTTACCCTGTGCGCTTCTTCTATTGACGCTGGCCAGTCCTCGATGCCTGCTGGCCCAGTATCAAAAGTACGAGGGAAAGACGGTCCTCAACATTCAGTTTGAGCCCCGCGAACAACCGCTCGATCCCTCTGCATTGCACGACCTGCTGCCCCTTCGCGTGGAACAGCCGCTCAAAATGGCCGAAGTCCGCGCGAGCATTGAAAGCCTGTTCGCCACTGGCCGCTATGCGGACATCCAGGTGGACGCCGAGCCCTACAACGACGGCAAACGCGATGGCGTGATCGTCCGCTTTAAGACCACCAACAGTTGGTTTATCGGCGATGTGACAGTGGGCGGCCGGCTCGCCAGCCCGCCACGGCCCACACAATTGCGAAGCATTGCGGACCTTGACCTGGGCCAGCCCTATACGGAATCGAAGCTGGAGGAGGCGGTTGCCGCCCAGGGGCGATTGCTGGAGAGCAATGGCCTTTTCCGCAGCCAGGTCAAACCCTCCTTTGAACACGACGATACGTACCAGCAGATCAACATCCACTTCGATGTCGCGAGCGGGCCCCGGGCCCGGTTCACTATGCCGGTGCTGTTGGGCGATCTCAAGCTGCCCGCGGAACGAATCCTGACGGCCTCCAAGTTCCGCCGTTGGATCCTGCATACCTGGAAGCCGATGACGCAAACTCGGGTGCAACAGGCTTTGGAAGGGGTTCGTTCTTTATACCAGAAGGACAACCGGCTGGAGGCCAAAGTATCGCTCGAGGGCATGAAATACGACGCTGCGAGCAATACCGCGCAAGCCACGCTGCAGATTGACGCCGGCCCGCGCATCGAAGTCCACACCATCGGGGCCAACATCCCGCATCGAAAAGTGGAGCGCTACGTGCCCATCTTCGAGGAGCACGCGGTGGACCACGATCTACTGATCGAAGGCGCCCGCAACCTACAGGACTATTTGCAGTCGGAAGGGTACTTCGATGCCGAGGTGGTCTTTAAGGAGCAGCGCGTCACCAACGACCGCGCTTCCATCGATTACCTGGTCAACGATGGCCCCCGCCACAAGCTGGTGGCCGTGGTCATCGCCGGAAATAAATACTTCGCCACGGACGCCATCCGTGAACGCATGTATCTGCAGACGGCATCCCTGCTGCAGTTTCCGCACGGCCGTTACAGTGCCAGTTTTCTCCGCCGCGATGTCGAAGCCATCGTCAATCTCTATCAGTCGAACGGATTCCGCGAAGCCGCCGTCGGTACGCGCAGCCAAGACAATTACCAAGGCAAAACGGGCGAGCTGGCGGTCTTCCTGGACATCCACGAAGGCCCTCAGTCGTTCGTTACGGATCTTCAGGTGGACGGCCTCGACCACCTGGACCGCCCGTCCGTGCTGGCGCGCCTCAGTTCGGTGGCCGGCCAGCCATTCAGTGAATATACGGTCGCCGTCGATCGCGATACGATCCTGGCGCAATACTTCGACAAGGGCTTTCCCAACGCAACCTTTGAATGGAGCTACAAGGACAGCGCTGTTCCCAACCAACTCAACCTCCACTACGTGATTCACGAAGGCCAACAGCAATTCGTCCGGCAGGTGCTGACGAATCAGCTGCAGCACACGCGCCCCAGCCTGGTGAATCGCAACCTGACCCTGAATCCCGGAGACCCGCTGTCGCCTACCGAGGTGACCGAGACGCAGCGCCGGCTCTACAACCTGGGCATCTTCGCGCGCGTCGACGCGGCGGTGCAGGATCCGGACGGTTCCACGCCCGACAAATATGTCCTGTACCAGATGGAGGAAGCGCGCCGTTATTCGCTGGCCATCGGGGTGGGAGCGCAACTCGGCCGGATTGGCGGGTGCAACAACTGCCTGGACGCTCCGGCCGGCGCCACCGGCTTCTCACCGCGCGTCTCCTTCGATATCACGCGGAATGATCTTTGGGGAGACGGCCACAGCATCAGCCTGCGCACGCGAGTCTCGACGCTCGATCAGAGAGCCTTGCTCAATTACGCGTGGCCGCGCTTCACGGGCGCCGACAACCTCAGCTTCTCCATCACCGGCCTTTACGAACGCTCGCTCGATATCCGCACGTTCGACTTTGATCGCGCGGAAGGTTCCGTCCAGCTCGCGCAGCGACTCACGAGAGCCACAACCCTCTTCTATCGCCTGGCCTACCGCCGCGTCGCCATCAACGATCTTAAAATTACGCAATTCCTGATCCCGCTGCTTTCGCAGCCGGTGCACGTCGGCATCGCCTCCATCAATCTGGTGCAGGACCGGCGGGACGATCCGGTCGACCCCCACAAAGGCCTCTATACGACCGTCGATCTCGGGATGGCGGAACACGTCCTCGGCTCTCAGCGCGATTTCGTGCACGTGCTGGTTCGCAACTCCACGTACTATCCGATCGGCAAGCGGGTGGTGTTTGCGCGCAGCACGGAAATCGGCGACATTTCTTCGTTCCACTACTTCGGCGATCCGGTTGACGCCATCCCGCTGGCGGAGCGGTTCTTCAGCGGCGGCAGCAATTCCAATCGCGGCTTTCCGGAGGACCAGGCCGGTCCGCGCGATGGCGCAACCGGTTTCCCGCTGGGCGGCAACGCGCTGTTCTTCAATCAGCACGAACTGCGCTTCCCGTTAATCGGCGACAACATCGGCGGCGTCCTCTATCACGACATGGGGAACGTATTCTCTTCCTTTGACAAAATCACCTTCCGTACCAGCCAGCATGGAGTGCAGGACTTCGATTACATGGTGCACGCCGTCGGCTTCGGCATTCGCTATCGCACGCCCGTAGGTCCGCTGCGCGTGGACCTGGGGTACAGCATCAATCCGCCTTACTTTTACGGATTCAAGGGAACGCAGGACCAGTTGCTGGTGGCCGGCATCAACCCTTGCCCGGCGCCGGCCGGCTCACCGTATTCCTGCGTGGCCCAGAACGTCAGCCACTTCCAGTTCTTCTTTTCGATAGGACAGACCTTTTGAGATTGGCGCGCGCAATCACCGTCCTGCTGTGCGGCCTGGCCGCGCAAGCCGAAATCATCGACAGAATCGCCGTCTCCGTGGGCAATCGCGTCGTCACGACCAGCGATATCGATCGCGAAATCCGCGTGGTCTCTTTCCAGCAGCGTATGCCGGCGGTTTTCGACACCGCCACTCGCCGCGCCACGGCGGATCGCATGGTGGAGCAAAAGCTGATTCGCAGGGAACTCGAAAGCAGCAGTTACCCAGTTCCGTCGCTGGCCGATATCCAGCCCGCGGAGACGGAATTCAGGAAGCAGAACTTTCCCAGCGACGACGCTTTCCACCGCTCCCTGGCGGATTACGGCATTAGCGAGCAGGATTTTCTCGACGAGTTGCTCTGGCAGCGCACGCTGCTGCTTTTTATCGAAATCCGCTTTCGCCCCGGAGTGCAGATCTCCGATTCGGATATCCAGGACTATTTCCACTCGGTGGTCGAACCAGCCGCCAGCGCCGCGCATCCCGGCCAGCCGGTCTCCCTGGAGGATTATCGCGACCGCATCGAAGACACGCTCACCGGGCAACGCGTCGATAAGCAAGTGGACACCTGGCTCAAAGAGGCGCGGTCGCGCACCGAAATCATCTCTCACCCGGAGGCTTTCCGGTGAGCCGCAAAGGCATATTCCGGCGCGTGGCGCTGGCGGCCGCCGCCCTGCTGCTGGTTTCGATGGCCGCCGCCTTCTTCGTGGTTCGCAGCCAGTGGTTCCTGCAAAAGGTGCGAGCGAGGATTGTCGCCACCGTGGAACAAGCCACCGGCGGCCGCGTGGAGATCGGCGCTTTCTATTTCGATTGGACGCGCCTGCGGGCCCAGGTGGATGGGTTTACGCTACACGGCACGGAGCCGGCCGGCGAACCGCCGCTGTTCCACGCCGATTCTCTGGCCGTCGGCATCAAGATTGTCAGCATCCTCAAGCGCGATGTCGATATCCGGTACCTGGAAGTCAACGCTCCCCGCGTGCGCCTGATCATCGGTCCCGACGGCCGCACGAATCTGCCGGAACCCAAGGTCCACGACACCCATCCGCGCCCCGTGGTGGAGAGCCTGCTCAAGCTGGCCATTGGCCGCTTTGCCCTGGAGAACGGAATCTTCGAAATTGTCTCGCGCGGCCAGACGCCTTTCGAGGCGCACGGCAGCAATCTTCATGTAGCATTCCGCTATGACCCCAGCGGACCACGCTACCCCGTGGATCTCACGGTTCAGCCGCTCGATCTCCGCCTGGGCAGCTACACGCCGCTACCGGTGGGTATTAGGCTGTCCGCGACTCTGGAGCGCAATCGCGTCGGCCTCCAATCGGTGGCCGTCACCTCCGGCAGTTCCCGCGTAGAGTTGTCCGGCGCCATTGAGAATTTCAGTGAGCCGCACGCTACCTTGAAATATTCCGCTATGATCACCGTGGCCGAGGCCACCAAGATCCTGCGGATTCCCGAACTGCAGCGCGGGGCCATGCAGGTCTCCGGCACATTCACGTGGAATGGCGCCCAGGCTTTTTCGTTGGCAGGACAGGTCCATGGCTCCGGCCTGGATTATACCGATCCCACCATTCGCCTGCGCGGCTTTCAAGCCATCGGCGCGCTCAGCGCCGGCCCAGAGGGCGTCGATCTCAAGAACCTCCAGCTTTCCGGCAAGTACATCACCGATCTCAGCCAAGCGCAGATGGACGCCCGCATAGCCGACGCGTCCCTGCGCGGCCCGGTGCTGGCTCTGCGCGATGTCACGCTCGCCACGCTGGGCGGCAGCTTCCATGGTGAAGGCCGCGTCCTCAACCTGGTCAGGTATTCCGTCTCCGGCGCGATCGAAGGGTTTGAAGCGCGCCCGCTGGTGGCCCTGTACAGTGCGCCGCACCTGCCGTGGGATGCGCGCGTGTCGGGCACGGTGGATGTTGCCGGCTCCTTCCGCCGATCCGCCGAGCTGCGCGCTTCCGCCGAGCTCACGCTGGCGCCCGCGATTGAGGGCGCACCCGTCCACGGCCAACTCAACCCCGCATATGAAGCGGCCGGCCGCACTCTCTCGCTGGGCCGTTCCACGCTTTCACTGCCTGCGTCTCACGTCGAGTTTTCCGGCGCCATCCGTTCCGGGCCCGGCGGACAGTTGCGCGTTAATCTGGAAACCCGCGACCTGGATGACCTGCTGCCGGCTCTCGGCACGACTGCGGCCGAGTTGCCCGCCAAACTCACCGGAAGCGCCTTTTTCAGCGGCACGGTGACCGGCAACCTGGACACGCCGCTGATCGCCGGCCACGTTCGGGTCACCGGCGCGGAATACGAAAAAGTGAACTTCGACGCCTTTGAAGCCGACGCCGAAATCTCCGCGGATCACTTTGTCGTCCGGAATGCCACGGCGTCCCACGGTCCCATGCGCGCTCAGTTCCAATTGCAACTCGGCATCCACAATTGGGAGGCCCATGACGAGACATCGCTTACCGCCACCGCTACCACGCGCAATGCGGCGCTGGCCGATCTGGCCCAACTGCTCGAGCTTCCCGAATTGCCGCTTACCGCTACGGCCGCGGGCTCGGCGCAAATTTCCGGCACCGTGGGCGAGCCGGTGGTGGGCGTCGATTTCACGCTGACCGCCGGCAAAGTGCAGGACGAACCGTTCGACCGTTTCACAGGGCGCCTGGCTTACAATACGGCGCTGATCGAAATCACGGGCGGCCAGATTCAGGCCGGCGGCAAGCGCGCCACGCTGGCCGCCTCATATCGTCACGAGCCCGGAATCTATCGCCGCGGCCGCATCCACTTCGACACCACCACCAACTCCATGCCGCTGGCCGAGATCCGCCTTCTGGTGGCTGAGTATCCCGGCGTCCGCGGAACCCTGGAGGCTGCCGGCTCCGGCGACATCGATGTCTCACCGGACACCCAGGGCAACGCCTCCTACCGGCTGGCTGCCCTGAATGGCAATCTCAGCGCGCATGGCCTGCAGATTACCGATCTGTCCTTCGGGGACGTCCGCCTTGCCATCTCTTCCGCTGGCCCGGTTGCCCGCGCGCAGTTCCAAGCGAGCTTCGCCAACACCGATATCCGGGGCTCCGGCGAGTGGCGGCTGGAAGGCGATTATCCCGGCACCGCCACTCTCGATTTCGCCAAGGTGGATCTGGCGCGCATCCGGAATTGGATCCAACCCGATTCCACGAAGCAGGCCGATTCTTTCTCCGGGTCGGCCCAAGGCCACTTGCGGATCGATGGCCCGTTGCTCCACTTGCGCGCCCTTAAGGCCCAGCTCACCATTCCGGAGTTCCACATCGGCCCTCCGCCAGGAAGCGGTCTGCCAGCGGACACCGGCGTGCTGAAGAACTCCGGACCCATCGTCATCAACCTGTCCGGCGATGCCATCAACATTGAGACCGCGCACCTGGTGGGAAGCTCCACTTCTCTCACCGTCACCGGCAAGTATACGCTCCGCGACAACAATCCGCTCGACGTAAGGGTAGCGGGCACGGTGGATCTGGCGCTGCTGCACGAAGTGAATCCCGATTTTGAATCGTCCGGTGCGATCTCCACCAACGCCGCCATCCGTGGATCTTTGGACGCCCCGCAGATCACCGGGCGCATGGAATTCCAGAAGGCCGCCTTCGGTATCGTCGGAGTCCCCAACGGCATTTCCGAGGCCAACGGCGTGATCGCATTCACCAGGGAGCGCGCCAATATTCAGAGCTTCACGGGCCAGACGGGCGGCGGCCAGATCTCCCTCACCGGCTTCGTAGGCTATGGCGCCGGCCCCATGATTTTCCGCCTGCACGCGCGCGCTCAGCGAGTGCGCGTCCGCTACCCCGAAGGTGTTTCCACGGTCGCCGACACGGACCTCGACTTCACCGGCTCCTCCGACCGCAGCACGCTCTCCGGCTCGGTCACCATCATCCGCGCCGCCTTCAATCCCAATTCCGACTTCAGTTCTCTACTGGCCAAGTCCGCCGAGCCGGTGGAAACGCCTTCCGCCCATGCCGGCATTCTGGGCGGCGTCAACTTCGACGTTCAGATCAATACGGCTCCCGATATTCAGTTTCAAAGCTCGCTCACGCAGGATGTTCAAGTGGAGGCCAACCTGCGCCTGCGCGGCACGTTCAGCAACCCGGCTGTGCTGGGCCGCATCAACATCAACCAGGGCCAGGTTTCCTTTTTTGGAACGCGCTACACGGTGACCCAGGGGACCGTATCGTTTTTCAACCCCGTGCGGATCGACCCCATCCTCAACGTCGACCTGGAAACCAGGGCGCGCGGCATCGACGTCACACTCAATATCTCCGGTCCATTCGATAAACCCATTCTCACGCCGCGTTCCGATCCGCCACTGCAATTCAATGAGATTGTGGCCCTGCTGGCTACCGGCCGCACTCCCACATCCGATCCCACCATGCTGGTGGAACAGAGCACGGCGCCGCAATCCTGGCAGCAGATGGGCGCTTCCGCGTTGCTCGGCCAAGCCATCGCCAGCCCCGTGGCCGGCCGCCTGCAGCGCTTTTTCGGAGTCAGTCAGCTGCGCATCGATCCCACTCTGCCCGGCGTGGAAAACAACCCCCAGGCGCGTCTCACGCTGGAGCAGCAGATCACTCCGCAGATCACCTTCACCTATATCACCAACGTCACGCAGAGCAATCCGCAGGTGGTCCGGGTGGAATGGACTTTCGCCAAGCAATGGTCGGTGGTGGCGCTGCGCGAAGAAAACGGCCTGTTCGGCATCGACTTCTTCTTCAAACCCCGCTTCTGACGCCTCACGCGGCGGCCGGTTGCGGCGCGATAATGAGGAGTGATGCAAAACATTCTGCCGGTCGTTTGTTTTATCGCCGGATTCGCACTGGCCTGGGTGGTGCTGCGCGCGCGGAAGCGGGAAACGGAAGCCGCGCTGCTGGATGTCGCGCGGTCGGCCATGGCGCAGACACAGGACGCGGCGCGCGGCGACCTGGAATTGCGGCAGCAGGCCATCGCCGAGCTGGTGAATCCCGTGCGGGCGTCGCTCGAAAAAGTGGATTCGAAAATCCAGGAGTTGGAAAAAAGCCGTGTGGGCGCTTACGCAGCGCTGAACGAGCAGGTCCGCGGGTTGCTCGAAACGCAGCAGCAACTGCGTTCGGAGACTGGCAAGCTGGTGACGGCATTACGAAGCCCCAGCGCGCGCGGACGGTGGGGTGAGATCCAGCTGAAACGCGTAGTGGAGATGGCCGGCATGCTGGACCACTGCGACTTCACCACGCAAATGACGCTATTTGGCGAAGATGGGCGGCTGCGGCCCGATCTGTTGGTGAGGCTGCCTGCGGGCAAGACGATTGTGGTGGACGCGAAGACGCCGCTCGAGGGCTACCTGGCGGCCATTGAGGCCACCGATGAACCGACGCGCAAGCAGCACCTAGCCGACCACGCACGCCAGGTCCGCACGCATCTGACCCAGTTGGGCCGTAAATCGTATTGGGAGCAGTTCGACCACGCTCCGGAATTCGCCGTGCTGTTCCTGCCAGGCGAATGCTTTTTCAGCGCCGCGCTGGAAAGCGACCCGTCGCTGATTGAATTCGGCGTGGCGCAGAACATCATTCTGGCGACGCCCACCACACTGATTGCGCTGCTGCGCGCTGTGGCTTATGGCTGGCGGCAGGAGAACCTGGCTGAGAACGCCGCGGAAATCAGCGCGCTGGGCAAAGATCTTTTCAAGCGCCTTTCGGATATGGGCGAGCATCTGAACAAAGTCGGGAAGGGTCTCAGAAACGCGGTGGAGGCATACAACGGCGCGGTAGGTTCAATGGAAAGCCGCGTGATGGTGACGGCCCGGAAGTTCGCCGATTTGAAGACATCTCCGTTGGGAGTGGAAATCGCAACCCTGGAGCCGGTGGAAACTAGTGTAAGGGGGGTGGGGGAAGAATAAAGCGGCCACTTTCCGAAAAGCCCTAGGACTTTCAGCCGTGAAGCACCACTTCTCCGCATAGGCGACTTCCCGCTCATGTGATTCACTTACGGACGGGCAGACGAACTACCCGGAACATGTAAAGGAATGTCGCGAAGGCTTCAACTCACCATTGAGTCCGGGTCCGGCGCCTTTGTGATCTCACTCACCAGCCGGCTGGCTCGCCTGAGCAGATGCGCTCTCGGGTACGATTGCATCATGGCGGCCACGAGTTTTGATGTATAGGAAGTGCCGTGGCACTGTCCGGACGTCGAAGTTCAGCGCGCCTTTTTGTGAGTCAGATAGGTCGCGATTTCGCTACTCAGTACGGGCGCGCGATTTGTATCGAGGACCTTGGCTCTCAGATCGGACGAAACCACGATGCTTCCACTCGCGATGTCTTCGAGATTCTTCAGATTGCGCTGCCAGCGCGCAATCACTTCCGCCGGCATCGTTCCCAATCCCGCCGGTGTGAACGCCCGTGGGGGAATCCGCCCTTCCAGCCCCCGCGCGCTCAACTGCCGCTGCAGTTGCGGCAGATGCCCATTGCCGAAGACAAAGACAATACGCTTTGCCGATCCCGCCCCCGCCAAACAATTCTCCACGATCATTCGGTTGCGTTCGTGCCAAGCGCCAGCCGCGATGTCGGAGGGCGTGTTCTCGCCAATCACTGTCTCAAACATGTGGTCGACCATGCTTAGAAACTGGGGGGAGCCGTTCGTATAGTCGTACAACGAGTCGCCGGAAAACCTGTCGTAATAAGCCTTCACTTTATTCTGTGCGGCGTCCACTTCGGCGGCGTTCGATTTGTTCTCGGCCTCCTGCTTTTGTCCGCGCTGCTGCCAGGCAAAACTAATCCGCCAATCGGCGGGAATGAAGCGCACCCCCCACCCCGAAACGATCTCGGCCAGCATAGCCGCCTCGGGTGGAAAATTGCCTTCCATGGGCCCGTTGAAGGCCTCTGGGGAAATCTCACCGCATACCAGATCCGGATGTAGCGAACGGACCTGAACCTGCAAATCGATAAGCGAGTAGTGGTAACGATCTTCGAAGTGCATGTCATGCACGCTGCCAATCAGGTAGATTTCCCGTGCTGGGCTTCCACCGGCGTTGGAGGCCACATCCTGGGCCCGAAGTGGCGAGATTGGGACAAGGCTCGCCAGGAGGAATGTATAGCTTGCAAAGCGTCTCAAGAGCGATTATCTCACGTCTATGGGGATGGACATCCTCAGAACGAAAGCAGCATTCCTCATTCCGGCGTATCGTTTCAGCAGGCGATGAGCGCTAGTCGTGCCCGAACCGGACGAGCGCCCCGGCAGACAAGTTGACGAGAAACGCCCTACTCGTAGATCGGCCGAGTGAGGCCCCGGGTGGGGTTGGGAACGATACGTGGACGTTCACTCAAAAGGACCGAGCGGTATGATTGAGGGCGACGCCGTAGTTGCGGCACGCAAGCGGGGATAGGACTTGGACATCCATCAACGGCAGCGCGCAGTATCTCTGCTGGGAACCGTGCCGTAGGAGGTTCTTTACTGGAAAGGACAAATCATGCGTTACGCCGACCTGTACACGAAAGTGATTCTGACGATAATCGCCGTATTGCTGGTGTGGAATACGCTGGCCCCCGCCCGTGTTCCCGCCGTCCACGCCCAATCTCCATCGTCGCGATACGCTGCTGAACGCCTAATGTGGCCGGGCTCGGCAACAAATGAGGACTGGGACCAACAGACTCTTGAGACAGCGATAAACAATGCCGCCAAAGGACGGGAATTGGTGACTGTTGTGGTCCCGCCTGGTCAAGGACGCTTCCTGGCTGTGTTCAAACAGCATTGAACGCTTCGCTTGCTTCCGATCTGAACGAAATCGCGAGGAACTGGAACTGAAGGAGCACTATGCGCACCGTCAAAGCGCCGTAACTCTCCAGTCGTGTATAGGCGCTTGGCGGCCATGGGAAACTGTGCCCGACAGTGCATGCTCGTCGTAGCATGCGCCACACTTGGTTGCACCGCCTTCCGATAACCCCAGAGAAACGGCGATACCGGAAACTAGCGAACAGCGTCCGGTGGCTGGACGGCCACGGCATTTCGTTACGAGCGGCGAGACCTATGCGCGATTCCGAGTTCGCTGGCCAGCCTAGCCAAATGCTCGTCGGCTGTCCAGAGAGACGTGTCCGCGACAAGGGCGGAAGCCAGCAGATGCGCATCGATCCACCCAATGCCTTTGCCGTGCAGTTTGCGTGACCGCACGAAGGTCGCGACGTCGGCATGACCGACAGGAGGAACCCGGTGAATCAGGTCGTAAGAGCTCAACAACTGGGTTCGCCCGCCGGAATCTTCCATCAGCAACTCGCCATACACCAGGTCGTGCCCGGCGGCTTCGTCTCTCTCGAGCAAGCGGTCCAGTTCGGCGGCGTAGGGCATCCGGTTGGCGAGAAAGCGGATCCACACGGAGGTGTCTACCAAGACCATCAGGCCGCCGTTCTTGTCTTGCGAGTCTCCGGCCGGCGCCTCGGAACGTCTCTCGCGTCCGAATCGGAACCTCTGAGCTTTCGCAATCTCTCATAGGCCGCATGCCGGATCAGAGCTTCGAGACCGAGCCGCACGGTTTCTGTATCGGTCCCTGCGCCACAGGCTTTCTTCGCGTCGCGAAGGGTGACCTCATCAATGTGGAGCGTTTCTTCATCATCTAAAATCACCATATCCATACAGCGCTACCAGCCATACCTGATCGGGCTGTCTTCGTAGGGAACGATATACGGCTTTGTCGAAAACTGGCGCGGGAACTAGACGCCGCTCGGCCGCGCGTCTTTCAGCGTTGCGGACCACGGGGCGTAGCCGCGGTCGGCCGAGTACTGGTCTTCCTCGATGACAAATGCGATGTCGAGCTGTGCGCCAAGCTGGAACTCTGCGATCCGGTGCGCGGAATTCCAGGCTTTCAGCTTCAACGTGCGGCCGTCGCGGCGGACTGCGATGCGCAGATGCTTCTCCTTCATCACCACGGGCGGCGCGGCAACCTCCACATCCATCGCGGCGAATAGCGGCGGCTCATTGCCGTGGCCGAAGGGAGCCAGGGCGAAGAATTCCTCGGTGAGGGAATCGGTGATCTCGCTAAGTTCGAGCACAGCGTCAATTTCGAGCGTCGGCTGGAAATCCTCGGGCCGCAACCGCTCGGCGGCGTAAGCGTTGAAGCGCGTGCGGAATTCTTCCACTCGCGCGGCTTCCAGCGTGACGCCGGCGGCGAATTCGTGGCCGCCGAATTTCACGAAGAGGTCGCGCATGGATTCGAGCGCCTGAAGCAAATGGAACGACGCGATGCTGCGGCCGGAACCTTGCGCCATACCGTCGTCCGCATTGCGGCCCAGCACGAAGACGGGGCGGTGAAAAAGCTCCACCATGCGGCTGGCAACAATGCCGATGACGCCGCGGTGCCAGTCTTCCGAGTAATAAACCAGGGCGCACGCCGCCTGGTCCATGGGCAAATGTCCGCACGTCTCCACGATGGCGGCTTGCACCTGCCGGCGCTCGGCATTCTGCTCGTGCAATTGTTTCGCAAGCTCCCCGGCGCGTTTCGCATCGCTGGTAAGAAAGAGCTCGATGACGGACTGTGCCGTGTCCATGCGCCCGGCGGCATTGATGCGCGGAGCAATCTGAAAAGCCACCTGGCGGGCGCTGGGAACTTTGTTGGGCGAAAACCCGGCCACCTCTAACAAAGCGCGCAAACCGATATTGCGCACGTCGCGCAGGCCATCGATGCCGTGCTTCACCATCACACGGTTTTCCCCGGTGAGCGGGACGACGTCCGCCACCGTGGCGATGGCCACCAGTTTGAGAAACGAATCAGTCACCTTGCGCAACCGGTCTTCCGGCCAGCCCACTGCCGTAAGCAGCGCCTGAGCCACTTTGAAGGCCACGGCGGCGCCACACAGATTCTTCTCCAGATAAGCACAGCCAGGCCGGTTGGGATTGACCACGGCGTACGCAGGCGGCAGCTCGATGTCCGGCAGGTGATGATCCGTGACGATCACGTCAATCGAAAGTTCGGCCGCGCGGCGCACCACGGCAGCCGCGCGAATGCCGGTATCGACGCTCACAATCAGCGTGACTCCCTGGGCGGCCGCGGTTTCGACCACTTCCGGCCGCATGCCGTAGCCTTCGTTCAGGCGATGGGGCACGTGGGAGCGGACATCGCCGCCGGCGAGCCGGATGGCCGTCGTCAGCAGCACCACCGACATGGTTCCATCCACATCGTAGTCGCCATAGATCAGGATCTTTTCGTGAGCCTGGATCGCCGTAACCAGGCGCGCCACGGCCCGGGGCATATCGCGAAGCGTCAGGGGGTCGTGAAGCTGATCGAGCGAGGGCTGGAGAAATCGGCGCGCCTCATCCGCATCGGCCAACCCGCGCCGCACCAGCACACGGGCCACCGCGGCTGAAATGCCAAGCGCCTCAGCCAGTCCACCGGCACCCTGCGGATCGGGAGTAGGCAGCAGCCAGCAAGCCACTTAGTTCTTAGAGAAGTAACCGCCCAGCGGTTCGTCTGGGTCGTCGCCGTCGTCGTGAGCGAAGTTCGTCATGATCTCTTCCTCCAGGTTGAGGAAGTCCTCATACCAATCCGGCTGCAGTTCGAAAACGTAGAAACGGGAGTTGTGGTCGAAGGCCAATTCGATCGAGCAAGTCACTCCGTCATATTTGCGAAGCGCGCGCAGCCGCGATTCGAACTCGCGCTTCTCATCCCGCGTAAGTTCAATATCGTCCAGGTGCCCGGTGAGATCTTCGACATCCGAGGTCTCGAATTCCCGGGAAGCAAAAACGATGAGTTGTGCGCCCACGCTCCGGGCGGTCTCCACGAACTTGCGGTAATCCGGCTGCTGTTCCACGTCCCACAGCACCATGCTGGGGTCTTCCAGGGCGCCCGCATGGCCGTAAAACACGGTCAGGCCGGACGCTTCCAGGTGTTCCAGAATTTCTGGTTTCAGAGTATTGAGATTCAAATCCACTTTGTCGATGCCTCAGGCCTTTGTCAGCACCAGAATATCAGAGGTGCCGGCCAGGTCGCGGGCAGACGGTGTAACAATCGTCTTCGGCCCGATATAAATTTTACGCTTCTCGCGGATGGCGTCGCGGACGTCGTCCTCACAAACCACTTTTGCCGGCCGGGGCGGCGGTGGAGCTGCCGTCGCCTGCTCCGGCGGGATGGGGCACCCGGTGGTCAGTCAGCCGGGCGTGGCGTTGCCGCGGCGGGAAAGGAAGCGGTCCACCACTTCGGCCGACACATTCCCCATCACCGGGCGCGCGGGCGCGGCAGGCGCGCCCCCACAACCGCAGGAGGCGCCGCTCTGGGCGCAGGACGGTCCGCCCTGAATTTGGGCCGACACAGGCGTCGGCACACCGCGCGAAGCCAGATACCGCTCCACCGCGGCCACCACCGCGTTGCGATCGATCGACGCGGCCACGGCGGAACTCCCGGCATAGGTGGCAGCGTTGTAATCCAATGGCATTTCGAAGGCCTCTTCCGGCCTGCGCACCACGTACGCCAGGCGTTTGATATTGATGAGGTGCTGCGGGCCTATGTTGTCGGAGGTGCTATTGCCCGCTACGGCGCCGCAACCCAGCGTCATGGAAGGAAAAACATTGGTGGTGATTCCCGTGGAACCCTGCGGCGACGGTGTGTTCACCAGCACGCGCATGGCTGGCATTCGCAGCGCGTATTCGCGCGTGCGGGCATCGTTCTTCGAATAAATGACCGCTGTATGGCCCATACCTCCGAATTTCAGCAGCGCGTAGCAGATGTCCGCGGCGGTATTGAAATCGGGCACGAAGTAAAGCGAGAGCACCGGCGAAAGTTTCTCCGCGGAGAGCGGATGCTGCTTGCCTACGCCGCCCACTTCCGCGCAAATAATGGAAGTGTCCGCCGGCACTTCGAAGCCGGCCATCCTGGCGATCTTGGTGGGCGCCTGACCCACGCATTGCGGGTTCACCGTCCAATTCGGCATGATCAGCAGCTTGCCGAGCGCGTCGCGCTGTGGATCGGTAGCAATGTATGCCTTCTGCGCTTTGAGCAGGCTCAAAATACGGTCGCGCAGCGACGTTTCGGCGACGATGGCCTGTTCGCTGGAGCAGACCGTGCCGTAATCGAAGGACTTGCCGGCGACGATTTTCGGAATGGCATCTTCCAGATCGGCCGAGGTATCCACCAGCACCGGAACGTTGCCGGGACCCACGCCGAAGGCCGGTTTGCCGCTGGAATACGCCGCTTTGACAATCCCCGAGCCGCCCGTGGAAAGAATCACGCTGGTGCGTTCGTGGCGCATCAGCGCGTTGGTCCCCTCGATGGTGGCATTGTCCACGCACTGAATAATGTCTTCGGGCGCGCCTGCTTCCACCGCTGCCTTATAGAGGATGGCCGCCGTGGCGCACGTGCACCGGTGCGCGCGCGGATGCGGGCTGATGACGATCGCGTTGCCGGCTTTCAGCGAGACCAGGGTTTTGTAAATCGCCGTGGACGTAGGATTGGTGGTGGGCAGGATGGCCGCTACCACTCCGACCGATGTCCCGATCTCGACAATCTTTTCTTCGGGGATCTCGCGGATGATGCCGACTGTCTTCATGCCGCGCATGCGCCGCGGCAGCCAGTCTGAGGTCAGCAGATTCTTGATGTACTTGTCTTTGGCGTTGCCGTAGCCGGTTTCTTCCACGGCCAGGTCGGCCAGGTTCTTGGCGTTCGCGCGCGCGGCCGCAGCCATGCGCTCGACAATGGCATCCACCTGTTCCTGGGAAAAGGTTCGATACTTCTGCCATGCTGCGAATGCCTTCTCGACCTTGGTGCGGACCTCCTGGATCGAGACAAGGTCCTTGTCCGCGAGCATCGGACGTTACTTCTTCAGGCCGCCGGTGGGCAGGATCTTTTCCACCTCATCGTGAGGCCGCGGAATCACGTGCACGCTCACCAGTTCCCCAACGCGCCGGGCCGCTGCTGCGCCTGCATCCGTGGCCGCTTTGACTGCGCCGACATCACCGCGAACGGTGATGCAAACCAGGCCGGCGCCGACGAATTCCTTGCCGGTCAGCACCACATTGGCGGTCTTGACCATGGCATCGGCGGCTTCGATTGCGCCCACCAGACCTTTCGTTTCAATCAGGCCAAGGGCCTCCATTTGTCCTCCAGTGTTGCGATGAAAACATTACACTACCACAAATGAGCGCCGAGTTCCTTCCGCCTCGAAAGGTCCGCGAGGTCCAGCCGGGGAAGTGACCCGACCACTACCGGCTGCGCTTCGGTCTTTCGGACAACTTCCGTGCCGCATCCTCCAGGGACCGCGACTGTTCCCGCTCTCCCTCGGCTTCCAGCAGAGCACGGCGCCGGGCTGCAAACTCGTCGTACTCGGCTTCCGCGCGGGCGTCGGCTGTGGTCTTGCTCACGCTCCCTTTGTCGCCCAGGACCGCCCGCTCATTGAACCGCAGGAAGTCGTTGAGCTTGATTTCCCAGTCCTTCAAGAACACCTGCTTGCGGCGTCGCGCCTGATCCTCCGCAAAATCCAGCCACATCGTCACGATGCGGTTCAGTTCCCCGATTTCTTCCTGGCTCAGATAGTTCTTGGCCACCGTGACGTCCGTTTTGCGCACCACCGCCCCTTTCCATGCGGTCAAGCCCATGTTGGGTTTGGAGTGGTCGGCGCGGCCAGCGATCAGTTCCGGCGCCGTCTTGCCGGCCGCGGCGAAGTGTAGCCGGTTCTGAATGATCTGGAAAAACTCCGTCGTCTCCCTGCGTCCGGAGTCGTAATCGCCGGCCAGGGTGAAGATCTCGCGCACGCGTAAGTACGTGCGCTTCTCGCTGGCGCGTATGTCGCGGATACGCTCCAGGAGTTCGTCGAAGTAATCGGGAACGCCTGAGCCTTCGACCGGCGGGTTCTTCAGCCGCTGGTCGTCCATGGTGAATCCCTTCACCAGGTACTCGCTCAGACGCTCCGTTGCCCAGCGACGGAATTGTGTCCCGCGCTCCGACCGCACCCGGTAACCCACCGCCAGGATGGCATCGAGATTGTAGTGCTCGATTTCCCGTTCGACGTCGCGCGATCCTTCCCGGCGAACTATCCGGAATTTCCGGATAGTTGCATGGCCTTCGATCTCCCCTTCCTCGAAGAGGTTCTGAAGATGCTCGTTGACGGTCCTGACATCCTTCTGGAACAACTCCGCGATGAGCGCCTGACTCAGCCAAAGCGTTTCGTCTACAAAGCGGCACTCGACCCGTGTGCGACCGTCCTCTGTCTGGTACAAAACGATTTCGCCGGTTGGCGGTGCGGGCTCGTCGGCTGGGGGCGGCGGGTTCTTTGCCATTCGGAAGCATTGTACCGTCGTTCGGACCGTTGCGGTCGCGGGGTTGGGAATTAGAAACGGGCAGGCCTTCCCACTTCCTAAAACTTCTTCAGCTCTTCCACCACCGCGTCAATGCCTTTGCGGACGTAGAGGGAAGCCAGGCGCTCTTCTTCGATGGAAGGCGCCAGCACTTTGGCCAGGAACGGTTTCGCCAGGTTCTGCCGGCTCGGCACCCAGACTTTGCCATCGGCGAATTCCACCTGCGTAACGAAACCCGTCATCTTCTGAATGCTCACCGGTTGCCCCGCCGTGGAAAATCCCAGGGTGGAATCCTGCTGCACTCGGGATGTGGCCCCGGGCGCCAGCGAGAAATTCACGTCGCCGGACGGCATGGAGCCGGCCAGATAGTCGCGACCATTGGGATCCGTCAGCACCCAGCCGAGTTCCACGTACTTGATGGATTTGCCGGACCGGTTGCGGACGTCGATCACCGGAGTCCGCGCCTCATTGCCCGCAATCACCAGCGAACCCTCGACCGGCTCCACCGGTGAATCCGGAAACTGCAGGAAGGCGAACTGCGCCTGACGTTCGGGCGCCGCCGCGGCCATCCCGGTATTGGTCACCGTGTGCCCGCGCACCACGCGCCCTTGCAGGCGCGGCACGTTATCCTGGCGGGTCTGAATGCCCAGCATGGCTTGCCGCAACGCCGGCAGGCCTTGCTCCGCCAGCAGTCGCTTCAGATAGTCCCGGTCGCGCTGCGCTTCCATTTCACTGGCAGTCATGATGCGCCGCGAATGCAGACGGTCCGGGCCGTAAAACGTCAGGTCCTGAAACAGCACCCCATCCAGATGAACCTGCACCGCCGGGCCGGCCGCCGGTTGGGCCGGGCGCATCAACTGCGTATCGATGTGGACGGGGAAGGCTTCACCCGGGCCCACGTTGAGGCTGGGCTGATACACCGAGCCTATGCCGCCTAACGCCACTTCCTGGGAAACCACCCTCAAAGTGATGCCGTGAATCCGGCTGGAGCTGGTGTTCTTGAGCGTCAGCGAAAGGTGCAGTTTCAGCATCAGACCAGCGCCCAGCGCTGTCGCGCCGCAGGGCGCGTTGGAAATGCCCAGCAATGCCACCGGCGCGTCGTTGGGCACATCCACCGTAATGGAGCAGTTGGGCGCCGAGCCATCCTGCGCCAGAAGGCAGGCGGCGGCCGCGAATCCCACCAGGCACAACCGCGTCTGCAGATTATTGAACATATAGCGTATTGATCGTTACGGCCCCGGTTTCGGGATCTACGTAACGAGCCCCCATGGAACCTTGGGCGTCGAGCGAGTACGTCACGCGCTGCACGCCATTATTGGTCAAACCGAAAGTTTCTCCGCCGGCCTTCGCTTCAATTCCGTATTGCGTGCTTTCGACCAGAGGAGCCTCCCCGTGCACTGCCGTCGGCAGCGGCCGCTCCAGCACCATTCCCGTCACCATCAGCACCATGGCGCAGGCAAAGGCCACCAGGGCGCGTCCACGAGTGAAGAGAGCCGTTTCCCGCAACGGCGGATCGGCGGCACGAACGCACTCGCCGGCGGAAAGACCCAGCCGGACGTTGGCTTTGATTTCCGCCGCCAGCCGGTTCCACTGCAGGTCCGGGACTTCCGCCAGGCCGGGAAGGCTCAGCCGTACTTCTTCGAACGCGGCCACTTCTTCACGGCAACTCTCGCACCGCGTCAGATGCCGGGCAGTCCACCATCGGGCCAAAGGTCCAAGGTCGCCGCCGGCATGCAAGGCCAGGGTCTCCTGATTCGGATGTCTCATCGTTTACCGCTTCCTTTTTTCCATGTACCGGCGGAACTTCGTGCGGCCATTGGCAATGTGTGACCGTACCGTGGCCTTGGTGCAATTGAGCCGTTGGGCCACTTCTTCAGCCGGCAGGCCTTCCACGTCGCGCATAATCAGCGCGGCCCGCTCACGGGGGCTTAGAAGGCGCAAACCATCCTCCAGATACTCGCGATGCTCAGAGCGCAGCAAAATCTGCTCCGGAGTTTCCGAATTACTCTCAAAAGCATCCTCAATTTCGCAAAACGTGGCGCGGTTGCTGCGCCGCAGAAAATCGATCGCCGTGTTGGTGGCGATCCGGGACAGCCATTGGGCGGCTTTTTGACCGTCCTTAAGCTGTTGCTGGTGCTGGAGCGCCTTAATGAAGGCTTCCTGGGTGAGGTCCTGCGCGTCGGCGACGTTCTGCACCAGATGGTAAATCTGGACGAAAATCCGGCGGAAGTGCTCAGAAACAAAGCGGTTCTGCCGCTCCAGGAGCTCCAGGCCGGGCTCGATGACGTCGCTCATCTCGAGAACTACTACAGTTTTCACAGGTCTCTAAACTGATGACGCCAAAACCCGGAAAACGTGGAACCGATTCGCGGAAGGGACCGCTAGGGACATTCTATCGCGCCGGCGGTGGAACAGGCGTCCTGGCCTGTCAATCTTCGCCCCTGTCGCCGGTGCGGGACACCAAGCCGGCCGGGTGGCCGATCCTACCCTGCTATCGCCACCAGGAATCGCGCATGGCCTTGGCAATGAAGTCACGGGCGTGCTGCACGTTGGCCCGCGCCGCGTTTCGCCAAGCCGCCGCGCCCCGGTTGTCTTCTTCGAAAGAGAGATCGCGCCCTGCGGAATCGAGCAGTTCCATCGCCTTGCGGAACCGGCCTTCCCATCCCATACGCGCATCCACCGGCGGATGGTCGTCAATGTTCTTGCCATCGTCGATGGCAGCCCGTTTGGCTTCGTTAATGGCGTGGTCGATCTCATCGATTGCGCCGCGCTGGTCGCGCATTACGTCGCGCCAGTCCGGACGCCACAGCAAGGCACGGGCATAGCGCAGATCGGAGATGGCGGCCAGGTAGTGCGGATGCGCGCCCGGCGGTGGCGGTGGCGGAGCCGGCATCTCGCTATCCATGAACTTGTCATAGCCGCCTTTGCGCACCACGGCCATGGCGTCGTCAATGAACCGGAAGGCCCGGTTGCGCCATTCGGCGGCGCGCCGGTTGTCTTCCTCGCCGGCGATGTCGGCCCGTGCACTCTCCAGCAGGCGCAGGATTTCACGGAAGCGGCCGCCGCGCCCCAGATGAGTATCGATAGCGGGGTGCTCATCCAGGTCCCGGCGATCGAACATGGCCGCCACGTCCAGCTCATGAATGGCATTCTCCACTAGGCCGGACGCGGTTTGCATGTCGCGCATCACATTAGGCTGATCGGAAATGCGCATCAGCAGAACGGACCGCCGCAAATCGGCGCGGGCATGGATATACCGCGGGTGCCGGCCTTGGGCCATCAGATTGGATTGCAGCAGCAGCGCGGCCGAAACCGCGGCAAGAGTAAGAGTTTTCGAACGGACCATCATCATGCTGAGTGTAGTACATGCGCGACGGAATTGGAACGCGCGCACGGGGAGGCTAAGGCGATGATTCGCACAGAGCCAGCACCCTTCCATGCAGTTCGAAAAGGCTTATAATCTTAGATCGTGAAATGCCATCCACGACCGAGTGGTGGAAGTGGGATTTCCGGAAAGCGTGAACCAAATGAAACTGGCGGAAAGAATGAGCCGCATCGGGATAGAATCGGCCTTCGATGTGCTGGTGAGAGCGCGCGCTCTGGAAGCCCAGGGCAAAAGCGTGATTCACCTGGAGATCGGCGAACCTGATTTTCCAACCCCTCCGCACATCGTCGAAGCAGCCAAGAAGGCGCTGGATCAGGGCTGGACGCATTATGGACCCACGCAAGGCTATCCGGATCTCCGCGAGGCCATTGCTAACCACGTGTCGCGCACGCGCGGCATTCAAGTGGGCCCCGAGCATGTGTCGGTGGTCCCCGGCGGCAAGCCGATCATCTTCTTCCCCATGATGGCGCTGCTTGAACCGGGCGACGAAGTCATTTACCCCAACCCGGGGTTTCCGATTTACGAATCGATGATCAATTGCCTGGGCGCCAAAGCCGTGCCCATGCCGCTTGAGGAGGAGCGCGGCTTTTCCTTCGACCTGAACCTGTTCCGCGAACGACTCACCGACCGGACCAAGATGGTGGTCCTGAACTCTCCCCAGAATCCCACCGGCGGAATGATCCCGCCCGAAGATCTGAAACAGATCGCGGAAATGCTGCGGGATCGCGACGTTGTGGTGCTGAGCGACGAGATCTATTCGCAGATTTCATACGGCGACGCGCCGCCTGTTTCGATCTCCAGTTTCCCCGGCATGCTCGAAAAAACCATCATCCTGGATGGCTTTTCGAAAACCTATGCCATGACCGGCTGGCGTATGGGATATGGCGTGATGCCGAAGTGGCTGGTGGACGCTGTCACCAAGTTGATGGTGAATTCGAATTCCTGCACCGCCAGTTTCACGCAGCGCGCCGGCTTGGCGGCGCTCACCGGCCCGCAGGATTGCGTCACCACCATGGTGGCCGAATTCCGCCGCCGCCGCGATGCCATTTGCCAGGGCCTCAATGAGATTCCCGGCTTCCACTGCGCCGTACCCGGCGGAGCCTTCTACGCCTTTGCGAACACTTCCGGGACCGGGATGGATTCCAAGGAACTGGCCGATTATCTGCTCTATGAAGCAGGCGTCTCCTGCCTGGACGGCCGCTGCTTTGGCGAATACGGCAGGGGCTACGTGAGGTTCAGCTACGCCAACTCCATGGAAAACCTGATGGAGGCCGTCGCTCGCATCAAGAAAGCCTCGCCCCGTTGGGAAGCCGCCATGCTGGCGCGCCAGTAAGTAGGACAAACAGGCGGCCATATTTGTCGTTTGTGAACCGGTTGCGCCACCACGGCAGGCGACAGGCCACAAAAAGCGATGGCCTACTGCAGATTCGCTGTCGCCGCCGCCGAAGTCCCCGCGCTGTTGGTCAGCGTTACCGTCACCGACAGGATCGAAGTGTTGCTGCCGCTCACCACAAAGGGTTGGGTGAGCGTAAACTGGCTGCCGAACGGCGCCGATGCCGCGCTCGCATACCAAGGCCCGAAAATAGCACTGACCGGAACCGTAAGCTGGGTGGTTTGCAGGATTGCGCCGGACGTGGCGGAAAACTGGAAATTGCCCGCCGTGACATCGCGCGACGTGGCGTAGCCGGTAATCGTGACGGTAAACCCGGTGCTGGTCCGCGTCGCCGTCATGGCCGTGATGACGGGCGCGGCGGCATTCAACCGGAAACTGAACTTAGACGCCGGAGTGGGGGTCACATCCTGCCCGTTGACCAACAATTGCGCGGTGATCGTGACCGTGGCGGCGTCGGTTCCCAATTGGATCGGCACGGGGGTCAGGCTGCCGGTCGAGCCGGCGGGGACTACGGTCTGCGCCGTCAGTCCTCCGGTTGAGAATTGGAAGCCAGGATCGGTGAGGCCGGAATCCGTCACCACCGTCATCGTCAGGTTGACCGTGACGTTGGCAGGATACACTGCTCCCAGAGTCACGGTCAGGCTGGGCTGGGTGGCAGGCTGGACCGTGCTGGCCACTCCGCTGAAAGTGACCGGCGGACCGGTGGGCAGCCCCACCGTCAGCGACAGGCTCTTCGTTGCCAAGATGTTGTTGCTATCGATCACGGTAGCGCCAAACGAATTCGCTCCCGCCACCGTAGGCGTGCCGCTGAGCACACCGGCGGAACTCAGGGTCAACCCGGCGGGCAGGTTCGAACCGATCCAGAGATAAGGCGGTGTCCCACCGCTGGCAGCCAGTGTGGCGCTGTAACCGGCACCGAGCAACGCATTGGTCAGAGACGTTGTGGTGATCAGTAATTGCGGGGCGATGGTGACCGGATACACGATCCGGACCGCCAGGTTATTGGCATCGGTGGCGTTCGCAACCACGCTGTAGCTGCCCGCGGTGGTCGGAGTTCCCGTGATCGATCCGGTGGCCGCGGAGATGATGAGGCCCGGGGGCAGTCCCGTGGCCGTGAACGTAATGGGCGCGGTACCGCCCGATGTGGTCAGGTTCACGGCGTAAGCCGTTCCCACTGTGCCGTTGGGCAAAACGGGGTTGGTGAATGCGAGAGGAACCGCGTTAATCGTCAGGCTGAAAGTCTGTGTAGCGGTGAACGCCGCAGCGCCCAAAGTGGAATCAGTCACGGTCACCACCACCTTGAACACTCCAGATTGCGTGGGGATGCCGGTCAGCAGGCCGGTTGTGTTCGCCAGAACCAGTCCCGGAGGAACTCCCGTGGCAGACCACGTATAAGGCGGTTTGCCGCCGGTGGCCGCGATGGTGGTGGAGTACGGTGAACCCGTCGCGCCGGAGGGTAATGGTGTCGGGGTGGTGATGACCAGGGCCGGTGAAACAATCGTTAGCGAGTAAGGATTGCTGGTTGACACGGCAGTGGAATCGGTGACGAAGACCTGGAATGAGGATGTGCCCAGCACGGTGGGAGTGCCGGTAAGAGCGCCGTTCGCGTTGAACTGAGTTCCCGCGGGCAATGCTCCAAACTCCACGAAGCTGTACGGAGGAACTCCCCCCGTGGCCGCAAACTGAATGTTGAGCGGCGTATTAATCACCGCGTTGCTGAGCGCCGGAGTCGTCAGGGTCAGCTTCGCCGGAGCAATAGCCAGCGTGAAATCGGCCAAATAAGTATTGGCGCCTAAGTCCGCCACTTGGATGGTGAAACTGGCGGTGCCATAGGTAGTGGGCGTTCCGCTCAATAGCCCGGCCGGAGTCAGCGTTGTTCCTTGCGGAAGCGTGCCCTTGTAAACCGAAAACGCATACGGCGGACCCGCGCCGCCGGTAGCGGAGAACGTGTCGCTATAGGCAACTCCCACTTGGCCGCCGGGAAGCGGAGAAAGATTAGCGATCAGCAGCGGAGGCAGCGTAATGGCAATCGACTCCTCCGCGGCCGCCTGAGTGCCATACGCGTCGGTCACGATGAAAGCGAAGCTGAACGTTCCCGCTTGAGTGGGCGTCCCAGACCAGGCGGGGCTGGTGGTTGGGAAGGCATTCATTCCCGGAGGAGCCGAGCCATTGCTGAAGGAGTTGGCATAGGGCGGTGTGCCGAAGCTGTACAGGGTCACCGTCAGGGGTTTTCCGACGGTTCCGTTAAAGGCCCCTTTCGCCGAGAGCGGCGGATTGACCTGAAAGCCCGAAGTTGCCGTATTAGCACCTTCGCTGACGGTGATGACCACAGGGTCCGCGTGACCGGGAACGGCCACCGCGGCGATAATGCTTGCCGGAAGGAACATCTGGATGTAAGTTGGCGTAATGTTCGAATTCGCCGGACCCGCCTCAAACGTGGCTCCGCTCGCCGTATCCTGCCAGACCGCGAACGGAGAGTTCCCCACAGTGAAACTGCCGTAAATGCAAAAGGGGAAGCCATTCGGGAACGGAGTTCCGGCGGTAACCCCGGCAGTAATTTGCGGGGCTACGTTTGGACCGTTGGGGCAACCTGACACCGACGTGATGGTCGGGGTCGCGTGCAGCAGTGTCACACCGGCGCCCAGCAGGATGGGGAAGAGCTTCCAACATTTCCAACTCATTGGCAAGGCGCCTCCGATTTAGCGCATCTCCATATTATTTGGTCCAAACCATTCAAAATGCAAACCCTGATTAGGGATGACCCGCTCCAGGGTACGGTAGCTTACAGCTGCTTCACCGCAAAGTGACAATGGTCGCGCCCCAGCCGCCGGCTTCCGCCGGTGCATCGCGATAGGCGGCCACAAACTCCAGCCGGGCCAGCGTCTGGCGCACCATTTCCCGCTGCACCCCGATGCCGCGACCGTGAACGATCCGCAGGGCCTTGAAACCCAGCCGGTGAGCCTCGCGCAAGTATTCTTCGACCACGGCTTTCGCATCGCGCGGCGGAATGGAGTGCAGGTCGAAGACATCCGCAATCGGAATGCGTACGGGTTCGCCGTCAGGTTCCAAGAAGCCCTCCTGAAATCAAAAGCCCGGCCAGCCGAAGCTAACCGGGCCCAAAACTAAGGATTACCTTAATAACAGCGCACCTGACGTCAAGCGACCTGCTGAGACCGGTTCTGGCTCATGATCGCTTCCATCTGATCCTTCAAACGGAGTTTCAGCTTTTTCAACCGCGTTTCTTCCAATTCCTCTTCATGAGTCAAATGGGGCAGCGATTCCAAAGCATCCAGTTTGTGTGAGAACTCTGAGTGCTGGCCGGCCAACCGGCGAAACTCCTCATTGGTCGTCATCAGGTGCGCCTTCAACTCTTCTTGTGCGTTCCGTTCCATCAGGCAATTCCTCCCAGTGAGGTTGCCACGCCGAGTCGGTCGGTACGGAAACAAGGCTCGGTGGGTAATCTCTATTCATCTTCGTGCAGACGGCAGGACCGTCTAATGGCACCTTAACATGAATGAAACTTCATGACAATAGCCGCTTCTGGGGGGGATTGGTAGTACTTCGCACGTATGTTAACCTCCTGAAAACCCATGGAGTTATAGAGATTGCGCGCAGGCAGGTTGGATTCCCTCACTTCCAGATAAAGGCTGCCACGATGTGTCCGCACCAGATCCCGCAACAGGGCCCGGGCTATGCCTTTCCCGCGGAATTCCGGTGCAACCACCAGGTTCAGCAGTTCGGATTCATCAGCCGCCGCGCGCCGGGCCACCAGGAACGCGCCAACCCGGCTTTCTTCCACCCACACTCGGAAATCGTACTGCAAATAATCGGCGGCATCCCACTGCGCGGCTTCCGGGCTGCCTGCCTGCATCGCCGCGACGGCCTCCAGATCGTGCCGCTCGCCGGCCCGGATAATTGGCATATGATTTATTATGCGCGTAGCTATCGCGGCGCTCTTCCTCTTTCTGGCGCAGCCGTTTTGGGAAACCAAGCCGCCGGACCAGTGGACCGCAAAGGAAATCGAAGAACTTCGCTCCGACAGTCCATGGGCGCAGCGCGTTGGTCCCGTTCCGGCGATCATGATCTATCTGGCGACCGCGGCTCCCATCGAAGATGCCGAAGGCGAGGCTCGGTTGCGCACCAGGAACCCGCTCGACGAACCCGATCCGGACTATTTGGATTACCTCAGGGAGAATCGTGACACCAGCCTGGTGGTTGCCATTCCCTATTCGAAAAAGGCCGCCTTCGGCAAACCGGTGGATCTTCACCGCATGGAGGAAGAAAGCCTGATGTTGGTGGGCCACAAGACCTACAAGATGGTCGGTCACTTCCCTCCCACCGCCACCGATCCGGTCTTGCGGTTGGTGTTTCCGCGCGAAGTCGATTCGTCCGACCGTACCGTCGTCTTTCGCCTGTACTTGCCGGGCGTGGAGTTCCCCGACCGCGAAGTAGAATTCCGGACGAAGGATCTGACGTACCACGGAAAACTGGCGATGTAGGACCGGCGGCTTTACTGCTTCGGCGCGTAATACCCGTTGCGCGCGCGAACCGTCAGCTCTTTGTGCCCCTTCACCCCGACTGTCACCTGGTGGAATAAGCCATCCGCCAACAACGGTTCCGGGCGGTAAAGGATGGTGTACTGGTGGCGCACCTCTTCGGCAATCACTTCGAAGGACTGCGCCAGATCTTCCACCTTGAACGGAAAAAACGCGCGGCCACCGGTCTGCTGGGTGAAGTATTTCAGCACCTTATCGCCATCGGATTCGATGCGGGTCATGTTCGTCGAGATGGCGAAGATCACAACGTCGGACTTGAGCGCCATTTCCAAAGCCTGATCACGCGTGTATTGGCTGCTGTTGTCTTCTCCATCCGACACCACCACCACCACGCGGCGGTACTTATAACTGGGCTGTTCCTGCGCCAGCCGGTCGTGGCAGGCCATATAAATTCCATCGTAGAGCGCCGTGCCGCCGCCCGAGTGCAGGCCGCGGATGGCGCTATCGAGTCGATCGGTGTCGGTAGTGAGATCGGCAACCACCTCCGGGTTGGTATCGAAGCTCAGCACCATGGCCTTGTCGTTGCTGGTCCGCATGGCGTCTTTGAGGAACTCGCTGGCCGCGTCCTGCTCAAAGCGGAAGCGCTCGCGGATGCTGTTACTGGTATCGATCAGGACGGCCAGACGCAGCGGCAGGTTGGATTCCGCGGCGAACTGCTGAATGACCTGGGGCCGCTTATTCTCGAGAACCTCAAAATCGTCCTTGGTAAGATCGGTGACAAAGCGGCCTTTTCGGTCAACCACCGAGAAGAGCATGCTGACGTTCGTCGCCTCCACGGAAAAGCGCGCGGTGGGGTCCTGCGTTTGCGGTGCATCGGGCTTTGGTGGCGTCTGTTGCGCCGCGGCCCAGAAAGCGGCGGCCAACACTCCCGCCACCGGCAGGAGAACGCGAACACTCATATGGAAAGATTATAGCGTGGGGCGCAATAGCGCCATCCAATCCTCCAGTTCGGGCGGCAGGGGCGATTCGATGGTCATCTCTTCCCCGTTCGATGGCAGGCGGAAACGGATGTGGTGAGAATGCAGAAAATAGCGGCCCAGCGGCGGCATTCCCTCGACAGCCGCCGGAGCGCCATACATGGTGTCCCCCACCACCGGGTGGCCGATGCTCGAAAGATGAACCCGGATCTGGTGGGTGCGGCCCGTCCCGATTTTGACGGCCAGCAGCGTGAAGCCCTGGAACCGACGCAGCACGCGGTATTCCGACCACGCGGGGCGGCCCTCCGCCAGGCGCGCCGTCATCCTAGCGCGCCGCACCGGATCGCGCGAAATCGGCCGGTCAATCCGCCCGCTTTCGGCCTTCACACTGCCTTGGACCAGCGCCAGGTAGATCTTCTCCACCTGTCGCCCGGCAAATTGCGCGGCCAGGTTGCGGTGGGCCGCGTCATTCTTCGCCACCAGCAGCACGCCCGTGGTAAAACGGTCCAGCCGGTGAACAATTCCGGGCCGAAGTTCACCCGCAACGCCCGATAAGGCGTCAAAGCGGCCCAGCAGCGCGTTGACCAAAGTTCCCGAATGAATACCGGCCCCGGCGTGCACCACCATGCCCGCCGGCTTGTCGATGGCCACCAGGTCGCCATCTTCATAGAGCACCGAAAGCGGGATGGATTCGGCGGTGGCCCGCAGAGGAGGCGGATCCGCCGGCTCTACTTCGATGGCCTCACCGGCGCGCACCGTGTGCGAAGCCCGGCTCGGAAGGCCGGCGACCAGAACGTTCCCGGAACGGATCCACTCTTGCAGGCGCGCGCGGCTGAATTGCGGAAATCGCCTGTGCAACACTTGGTCCAGCCGCTGCGATGCATCCTCTGCAGAAGCCGTCAACGTCAGTCTGGAATCATGCATCTGACCGGGCGCTATCGCTGGTTGCCGCTTCGGATTCCGATGTGGCTTCAGGCGCTTGAGCCGCCGCATCGGCGGCAATTTCGCTCGCCAGCCGGCGCCGGTCCCAGAACTGGATGCGGCAGAAGCGGCAGTGGTACAGCCGGCCGCCCGCCAGTTTTTCCAACAGGTTGAACAAGCCCGAGTTCATCGGATCGATCTTGTCCGGGACTTTAAGCCGCACCATCCTGAACGTCCCGCATTTCGGGCAGCGAGCGATGGGGCCGAAGTGCAGCCGGAACCGCCGTGGGACAAACTCCTCCGTGGAGCAGTCCTTGCACTCGTAGATCGCCATGTAGCTGAAGCGCTCGAAAAACGTGCGGTGTACACGCCTCATCCGTATCCCGCAGCGAGCGCATTTTTGCATGGCTGACCTTTTTATAGCGCAATTTGCGGAACCGGCACAAGCCGCGTGACAATAGAGGATTGCCCTTCCGCTCGTAAAACTTATTATGCTGGACCGGATCACGGTGCATGGCGCGCGCCAGCACAACCTGAAAAATATCGACGTGGAAATACCCCGCAACAGCCTCACCGTCATCACCGGGCTGAGCGGCTCCGGGAAATCCTCGCTGGCTTTCGACACCATTTACGCCGAAGGGCAGCGCCGCTATGTGGAAACTCTCTCCACCTATGCCCGGCAGTTCCTGGACCAGATGGAGCGCCCGGACGTGGATTCCATCGACGGCCTGAGCCCCGCCATTTCCATCGAACAGAAGACCACCAGCCGCAGTCCCCGCTCCACCGTGGGAACCATTACGGAAATTTACGATTATCTGCGCCTGCTCTACTCTTCCATCGGGACGCCGCATTGCCCCGTCTGTGGCAACGAGATCTCCCGCCAGACCACCGAGCAGATTCTCCAGCACGTGGTTGCTCTCAAGCCCGAGGACCGAATCATGGTGATGGCTCCGGTGGTCCGCGGCCGCAAGGGCGAATACAAGAAGGATCTGGAGAAACTGGCGCGCCAGGGCTTTGTGCGCGCACGGATTGACGGAGTGCTGCGGTCGCTCGATGAAGATATTCCGCTCGACCGCCGCCGGAATCATACCATCGAAGTGGTGGTGGACCGGCTGCTGGTCAAGCCCGGAATCGAAAAACGCCTGGAAGCTTCCATTGAGACGGCCACCCGCCTGGCCAACGGGCTGGTCCTGATTGTGGTGGTGAATGGCGAAGAGCGCCTGTACTCTCAAAAGCTGGCTTGCACCGAATGCGGCGCCAGCATCCCGCAACTGGAGCCGCGCTCGTTTTCGTTCAACAGTCCGTATGGCGCCTGCGAAGAATGCCACGGCCTGGGGAGCAAGTGGACCTTCGATCCGGCGCGCGTGATTGTGGATGAGTCCAAGCCCCTGCTCGACGGCGGCCTGGGGCCGGCTGCGCATTCCTGGACCATGCAGAGCCAGGTGGAAGAGTTCGCCAAGCGCTCCCGCATCAATCTGAAAAAGCCCTTTGAAGATTTGCCGCGCAAGACCCGCGACCTGCTGCTCGAAGGCGGCAACGGCTTCGACGGAGTCCTCAAGATTCTGGACCAGATTTACAAGGAAGCTCCCGAAGGCTATCGCGACTGGCTGACGGATTATATGTCGCCCGTGGAATGTCCGGCGTGCCACGGAAAGCGATTACGGCCGGCGAGTCTCTCGGTCCGTGTGAAGAATTTTTCGATTGCGGAATTCACCGCTCTGCCGGTGGCCCGCGCGTTGGTGACGGTGCGGAACTGGGAATTCCCCGAACGCGAGATGCAGATAGCCGGGCGCGTGCTCGATGAGATCCGCCGGCGGCTGGAATTTCTCTCGCATGTGGGCCTCGATTACCTTAGTCTGGAACGCTCCGCCGCAACGCTTTCCGGCGGCGAAGCGCAGCGCATCCGCCTGGCCACCCAGATCGGCTCCAAATTGCGCGGCGTCTTGTATGTGCTGGATGAGCCTTCCATCGGCCTGCACCCTCGCGACAACGGACGCCTGCTCGAAACTCTTGCACAACTCCGCGACATGGGCAACACGGTGCTAGTTGTCGAACACGACGCCGAGACCATCGAGCGCGCCGACTACGTCATCGACCTCGGGCCCGGCGCGGGCCGCTTGGGCGGCGAACTGGTGGCCGCCGGCGAGCCCGACGATATCCGCCGCAATCCCAAGTCGCTGACCGGCCGCTACCTCTCGGGAGCGATGGAAATTCCCGTCCCGGCGCAGCGCCGCAAGCCAGGCGCAAAGAAACTGGTGATCCGCGGCGCCACCGAGCACAATCTGAAAAATATCGACGCCGAAATTCCCCTGGGACTGCTCACCGTGGTGACCGGCGTTTCCGGCAGCGGCAAGTCCACATTGGTGAATGAGATTCTGTACCGGGCGCTGGCTAAGGAAGTTTATGGCTCGCATGAGGAGCCCGGCGCGCACACTGGCATCGACGGCATCGCCGAAATCGACAAAGTGATTCGCATCGACCAGGCGCCCATCGGCCGTACCCCGCGCTCCAATCCAGCCACATACACCGGCTTGTTCAGCCCCATTCGGGATCTCTACGCCATGTTGCCGGAATCGCGCGAACGCGGGTACAAACCCGGGCGCTTCAGCTTCAATGTGAAGGGCGGCCGTTGCGAAGCCTGCCAGGGCGACGGACTGAAGCGAATCGAAATGAACTTTCTGCCGGACGTCTACGTCACCTGCGACGTGTGCCGCGGCCGCCGCTACAATCGCGAGACTCTGCAGGTGAAGTTCAAGGGCCATTCCATCGCCGACATGCTGGATGCCACCGTGGAAGAAGCCTTGCCGCTGATGGAGAACCTGCCGCAGATTCGCGCCAAGCTACAAACCCTGTTCGACGTCGGCCTGGGCTATGTCCACCTGGGGCAATCCTCCACCACGCTTTCCGGCGGCGAAGCGCAGCGCATCAAACTGGCCAAAGAACTCAGCAAACGCCAGACCGGGAAGACGTTTTATTTATTGGACGAGCCCACCACCGGCTTGCACTTTGACGACGTGCGAAAATTGCTCGACGTGCTCCAGCGCCTGGTGGGCCTGGGCAACACCGTGGTGGTGATTGAACACAACGTGGACGTGATGAAGACCGCCGATTGGATCATCGACCTGGGACCGGATGGCGGCGAATACGGCGGCAAGATTGTCGCCAGCGGAACGCCCGAGCAGGTCAGCCGCTCCAAGAAAAGTTATACCGCCGAAGCGCTGCGCAAGGTGCTGACCAGCGGAGTGGCGGCATGAGCAAGTACTCCAGGCAGCCTCTCGACTTCGCCGGCCTGCGCACCGTCGGCCTGGCCGAACGCGGCGGCAGAGTGAAAACGGTGGACTTCGCTGCGCCCTATGTGCGCGGCTCGGGAATCGCCGGATGGCTGGACGGCCTGCCTCACATGCTGGCGGCGGACGGCTTTCGCGCCGTGGTGGAAGCCGTGGCCGCCGCGCGCGCCCGCCGCCGCGCCGTCCTGTGGGGAATTGGCGGGCACGTCATCAAGTGCGGTCTGGCCCCGGTCCTGATCGATCTGATGCGCCGCGGATTCGCCACCGGATTCGCCATGAACGGTTCGGCATCCATTCACGATTTTGAGATTGCACTCGCCGGCCACACCAGTGAGGATGTCGAAGCAGTGCTCCCGGACGGCCGCTTCGGAGCAGCGGAAGAGACCGGTCGCGGCATGAACCTTGCCATCGCGGAAGGCGCCCGCGACGGCATCGGGATGGGCGAGGCTTTGGGGAAATGGCTGGCGGCTCAACCCACACTGCCTGCCGCCGCATCCAGCCTGGTGTTGCAGGCCTATCACCACTCCACGCCCGTCACGGTCCACGTGGCCATCGGAACCGACACGCCCCACATGCATCCGGCCGCCGACGCAGCGGCCATCGGCAGCACCTCGCATCACGATTTCCGCCTATTCGCGGCTTCGGTGGCCGATCTGAATGACGGCGGCGTCTATCTCAACGTGGGCTCCGCCGTGGTAATGCCCGAAGTATTCCTCAAAGCCGTCTCCGCGGTGCGCAACCTGGGCCATCCGCTGGCCGGCTTTACCACCGCGAATTTCGATTTTCTCCAGCACTACCGGCCGCGCGTCAACGTGGTCGAGCGGCCGCACGCAGGCGCTGATGCCGGCCGAGGCTACGCTATCACCGGCCATCATGAGCTGATGATTCCGCTGCTGGCAGCCGCCTTGATCGAGAAGAATTCATGAGCGACGAGTTCGCGCTTCCCGCTCCATCGCCAGATTCGGCGCCCGATCCGCTGCCGGTGCCGGTGCCGGAAAACGATGTTCCCCCATTGCTGGCGCACCCGCGCGTGCCGCCCTGGGGCTATACCGATTTGTTTGTCACCGCGGGTCTGGCGGTTCCCTGCATGCTCGCCGGATTCTGGCTGGTGAAGATCGCCATGGCTCTGCTGCATTGGCATCCCGCCGCACCGGCGGAAGAAGCCGTGCCGGAAACCCTGATCGGTTACATTCTCCTGTTCAGCGCGCTCAGGCTGATTCTGCTCGTGCAGTATGATCAGCCCTTTTGGAGATCGCTGGGCTGGATCTCCAGCCGCCTCCCGTTTCTGTGGAACGTGATCGCCGGTCTGGCGTCCGCCCTGGCGGTTGGGTTTGTGGGACACCTGATCGCGACGCCGCCCACCAGCGGTCCCATGGCAGAGATGACATCGCTCTCAGGGCCCAAAGTGTCCTTGGTGCTCGTCACCATCTTTGGCACCATCCTCGCGCCGGTCTGCGAGGAATTGGCCTTTCGCGGTTTTTTGCAGCCCTTGCTGGTGCGCAGTTTCGGAGTGGTGGCAGGCGTCCTTCTGGCCGCCGCGCCGTTCGGCATTTTGCATTATTGGGAATACGGGCAGTCGTGGCGCTCGGCGCTGCAGATCGGCCTGGCCGGCGCCACTTTCGGTTGGATGCGACAGGCTACCGGGTCCACGCGCGCGGCGGCTATCATGCACGCATCGTTCAACGCGCTCTCATTTGTTGCGCTGTTTAGCCAAGGAAGGAATTTGCCGCACTAATGGTGGAAACAATTCAGTGGATCGACAACACGGTGGTGATGATCGACCAGACCAGGCTGCCGCTCGAAGAAGCCTACGTCACGTGTCGGACATACCAGGAAGTCGCGACGGCCATTCGCGACATGATCATCCGCGGCGCGCCGGCCATCGGCGTCGCGGCTGCCATGGGCGTCGCCTTGGGACTGCTCCAAGCCGACCCGGAGAATCTGGACCAGCAGATGGAAACCGTCTGCGCCACCCTGGCAGCCACGCGGCCCACTGCGGTGAATCTTTTCTGGGCGATCGACCGCATGAAGCGGCTCTATGCGTCGCTCCGCGGTTCGGCGCTGACGGAGATGCAGCGCCTCCTGGTCCGCGAAGCCCTGCTGGTGCGCGAAGAGGACATCGCCATCTGCCGCGCCATCGGACAGAACGGCGCACCGCTGGTTCCGGATCACAAGACCGTGCTCACCCACTGCAATGCCGGCGCGCTGGCTACCGCCGGTTATGGAACTGCGCTCGGCGTCATCCGCGCGGCCATTGAAAGCGGCAAGACCATTGATGTTTTCGCCGATGAGACTCGTCCGTTTCTGCAGGGCGCGCGCCTCACCGTCTGGGAACTACAGCAGGACCACATTCCGGCCACGCTCATTACCGACAATATGGCCGGCCACTTTCTGAAATCGGGCCGCATCGGCTGCGTGGTGGTGGGCGCGGACCGCATCGCCGCGAATGGAGACGTCGCCAACAAGATCGGAACTTATTCCGTGGCCGTCCTGGCGAAGGAGAATAACGTGCCGTTTTTTGTGGCAGCCCCCATTTCCACGCTGGATCTTTCGCTCGCTTCCGGAGACGCCATTCCCATCGAACAGCGCGCCGCCGCCGAAGTGACGCACGTGCAGGGCCGCCAGATGGCGCCTACCGGAACCGCCGTCCAGAACCCCGCCTTCGATGTGACGCCGGCCCGCTACGTCAGCGGCATCATTACCGAACGCGGCGTGGCCCGTGCGCCATATCAGGAATCTTTGAGAAAATTAGTGCAATGAACCAAACCATTATGAGAAAAATCTTGATTGCCCTGTTCTGCGCCGCCGCGCTCTTTGCCGCCGATGTCGTCCGCCGCGCGCCCGGTTTTTCGATTGTCGATTCCAAAGGGGTCGAACACGATCTGGCCGATTACCGCGGCAAATTAGTGCTGCTGGTCTTCACTCAAAGCACTTGTCCGCACTGCGCCGGTTTTGCCGACGTGCTGCAGCAGACTCAGCAGAAATATGGTTCGCGGGTCGCCGTGCTGGCCGTGGTGAATCCTCCCGATGAGCCCGGCAAGGTCTCAGCCTTCATCACCGACCACCACCTGACTTACCCCATCCTTTTCGATTCCGGCCAGGTGGCCTATTCTTACGTGCAAAGCGGCACGATCACTTTTCCACACCTCTATATGATCGATGGCAGCGGCATGATCCGGCGCGATTTCGTTTACGGCCAGCAAGACCACGACGTATTCGAAGGCGACCAATTGGCCGCGGAGATCAACCGCCTGCTGCCGGCTGGCGCACCCGATAGAAAATAACCGGCAGCAGGATCCGACCTATGCCGACCTATCGAATCGAGACCGCGCACCACAGCTACGCCGCAATTGTCGAACGCGGCGTCGTCCGTTCCGCGGCCCGGCACCTGCCCAACCAAGCCGGCAAGCTCTTCGTAGTATCTACCGAGGATGTGTGGCGCCACTGCGGGCAGGCTCTGGAGCAGGCCCTCGATGCCACACGGCATGAGCTTCTGTTCCTGCCGGGCGGCGAAGAGTTGAAGCGCCTCGCTCCCGTGGAGCAACTGGCCGAGCAGATGGTCGAGCTTGGCGCGGACCGTTCCAGCGTGGTGATCGCTTTCGGCGGCGGCGTTGTGAACGACATGGCCGGCTTTCTGGCCGCCATTTTCATGCGCGGCATTCCGGTGATCCAGATCCCCACCACCCTGCTGGCCGCCGTCGACGCCTCCATCGGAGGCAAGACCGCCGTCAACCTGGTCTGCGGCAAGAACCTGATCGGCAGCTTCCATCCGCCCATCGCCGTGCTGATCGATCCCGTGATCCTCGACACGCTGCCGCCGCGGGAATTCCGCTCCGGCCTGTGGGAGATTGTGAAGGCCGGCATCATCCGGGAGACCGCGCTTTTCCATTACCTGTCGGATCGCTGCCAGCAGGTGCTGGCGCGCGAGCCCGCGGCGGTGGACCACATCATCGAAGAATCGGTTCGCATGAAGGCTGAAGTGGTCTCCTCCGACGAACGCGAAGGCGACCAGCGGCGCATTCTGAATTTCGGCCACACCTTCGGCCATGCCCTGGAGGCTGAAACCGCCTATACGCGGTTCGTCCATGGCGAAGCCGTCGCCTGGGGGATGCGCGCGGCCGTGTATCTCGGCGAACTGCTCGGCACAGTCGAGCCCTCTGGCGCCGCCGCCATTCTGCATCTCATCCAGCAATACGGACCCGTTCCGCCCGTCGACGGCATCTCCGCCGCAAACCTTCAGGCGCGCCTGGCCCACGACAAGAAAACCGTGCAAGGCGCGGTCCACTTTATTTTGCCCGTGCGCGTGGGAGAAGTGAAAGTGGTGTCGGGCGTCGATCCCAAGCTGGTTCTCACCGCGATTGAGCGAGCTCTCGAATGAGCGGCGCAGCGCCCCAAGGCGCCCGCAGTGAACGGGAAGCCGCAGCTTGGGTTCGCGGCATGTTCGGGCGCGTTGCCCCTCGCTACGACCTGGCAAACCACCTGCTTTCCTTCAACATCGACAAGCTCTGGCGCGCCCGCACCGTACGCCGTGTTGCGCCCGTACTTAACCAGCCTGGCGCGCTTGCCCTCGATATCTGCTGCGGCACGGGTGACCTGCTCTTGGCCTTGCAGAAGGCCAGCCGCGGCAGGGTGCTGGGTTCGGATTTCTGCCACCCCATGTTGCTGGCCGCTCATCGGAAGGCTGTCCGCGGCAGCGTGGCCGGCGCCGTCCCCGCCGTGGCCCTGTTCGAATCCGATGCCCTGCATTTGCCCGTGCGCGACGCGTCGTTCGATCTGCTCACCGTCGCCTTCGGCTTCCGCAACCTGGCCAATTATTCGTCCGGTCTGGCGGAGATGCGCCGCGTCCTGCGCCCCGGCGGTATGGCAGCCATTCTGGAATTCACGCAGCCGCCCAACCCGGCCTTCGCCGCTCTCTACCACTTCTATTCGCGCCGCATCCTGCCCTGGATTGGCGGCGCACTTTCCGGCAGCCGCGACGCGTACACTTACCTCCCCGAATCCGTCCGCCGCTTTCCGCCGGCCGGCCAGCTAGCCGAAGACATGCGAAGCGCCGGTTTTGACCGCGTAGATTTCGAGTACTACACCGGCGGTATTGTAGCGCTGCACGTAGGAACCGTGAAGTAATCCCATGTGGCGCCGGCCTCCCGGCCGGTCATCCCGCAACCGCGCGCGCCACCCGCCCCATCACCTTATCCAACCGCTCCACCAACACCCCGGCATCCTTCTCTCCAAACACCATCGGCGGCTTAATCTTGATCACGTTGTGGAACGGCCCGTCGGTGCTCAACAAAACGCCCATTTCCTTCATCCCCTCCACCAGCGCTGACGCTTCCGCCGCCGCCGGCTCCTTGGTTTCCCGGTCGCGCACCATTTCGAATCCCACAAACAATCCCTGGCCGCGAACGTCGGCGATCAGCTCATGCCGTCCAACCAACTCGCGCAGCCCCGCCAGGAGGCTCTCACCCGTCACGCGCGCATTCTCCTGCAAGCCCTCATCGCGAATCACATCCAGTACTGCCATCCCCACCGCGCAGGAAACCGGATTGCCGCCGAACGTATTGAAGTATTCCATCCCATTCGCGAAAGATCGGGCAATCTCCGGCGTGGTCACCACCGCGCCCAATGGATGCCCGTTGCCGATCGGCTTGCCCATGGTGACGATGTCCGGGACCACACCCTGCGTTTCGAACATCCAGAAATGCGAACCGGCCCGGCCGAAGCCCGTCTGCACTTCATCTGCGATGCACACGCCGCCGGCATCGCGCACTGCTGCAAACGCGTTCGTCAAATACCCCTCCGGCAGAATAATCTGCCCGCCGCACCCCAGCGCCGCTTCGCAGAAGAAAGCTGCCAGTCCCGGCGCCCGTCCGGCGGCATGCACCACTTCATCGGCAACCGATTGCGCATATCGCTCCCCCGCATCGGCGCCGCGGTGCGCACCACGATACACATCCGGCATGGCCGCAATGTGCACGTGCGCCGGCTGGCCGCGCCCGCCGCGCCCATTGAACTTATAGGGGCTGATCTCCACCAGCGCATTGGTGTTGCCGTGGTAGGCCGCATCCACCACCACCACCTGGTCGCCGCCGGTATGGGCCTTCGCCATTCGCAGCGCCAGCTCATTGGCTTCGCTGCCGCTCGTCACCAGAAACGCCACGCGCAACGGCTCCGGCAGCGTGCTGGTGAGACGTTCGACATAGTCCGTCAGCCCCTCGTATAGATAACGCGTGTTGGTATTCAGAAGCGCCATCTGGCGCGCCGCCGCTTCCACTACGCGCGGATGAGAGTGGCCCACGTGCGCCACGTTATTCACGCAATCCAGAAACGCGCGGCCCTGGGAATCGTACAAATGCTGTTTCCAGCCGCGAATGATGTGGAGTGGCCTTTCGTATGAAAGACTCAGCGAAGGCCCCAATGTTTTTTCGCGCGCGGCAGCCAGCGCAACGCCTTGCTGCGCGCCGCGCGCGAACCCGCACACGCGTCGGAACACCTCGTCCGGCCAACCCGGCGGCAGCGCCGCAAGCCGGTCCAGCAGCCCCCACGCCGGCTGGTTCGAAATGTTGAGGTAGTCATTGCCGGGCGCTTCCCGCCGCTGCCAGGCCGCGTAACAAACGCTGGCAGCCAGTCGCGTGGTGACCAGGCTGTACAGCGCTTCCACTTCCGCCGCGGTAAGCGGCCGCACTCCATGGTACGCCGCCACCACCTGCGCGGCCGCCCCAATTGGGTCCGGCTTATCGAGCATGGCATACGCCACACCAATCGCCAGGTCGCACACCGTCGCCGAATGCACCACGTCGCCGAAATCGAGCAGCGAGACCACGCGCGAACCCGAAGCATCCACCAGAACGTTATAGTCGTTCGCGTCGTTGTAAATCACGCCGCTGCGCAAACTCTGCCAGTCGATCGCCGCCCACGCCTCGAACAGGGGTTCCACGATCTGGCGCTGGCGCGCGGGAAGCAGATTCAGATGCTCCCGCGCCAGCGCGGCCTGCCGCAAATCCCAATGGAACACCCGCTGCACACCGGGATGCGAGAAGCCTTCCAGACCATTATCCATACGGCCCAGCGCGGCGCCCAGCGAGCCCAGCAGTTCCGCCGAATGCGGCGCGGCCAGCGCCATGCAAGTGCCGTCCACCCACGTCAACAGCCGCACCAAATATTCCGCGCCATCGGACCCGCTAACCGAAGTGATCGCAGTTCCGCGCAAATCGGAAACCACGCGCGGAAACTCCAACCCGAGGGGATGCCGCTCCAGAAATTCGAAGAGGCTGTTCTGCATTTCGAGGACGTCGCGGCGCTCTTCCCGGTTGGCGATCTTCAGCACGAACCGTCCGCCCCGCGCATCGCGCAACTGAAAGTTCTGATCCCGTTCGCTGGGCAGTGGCTCAGCCGCCACATCCACCCCATAGAGATCCCGCGCCAGCCGCACGGCGTCTTCGCCAGAGAATCGCGGAGCTTTATCCACGCCGACCATAAGACATCAGGGTAACAGGGGAAACATCGAGTCGGAGCCGGTAGAGCTACCCGCCTCGGCGCCCAGCCCGCCATCCGGGATCTCACCATCCGCGGCGCAAAGTTCTCAAGCCGGCCTTTCTCTTTTTCTCCGCTTCTCCGCGCCTCCGCGTTTAAGAACCGTTCTTTCTTTAGTCCCACCGATGCCCTTAGCGAGAGCGCCCCGCGCGGCATCCCCATCACCCGGATGCTAGTATAGAATTTTCCGGCATTACTGACCCCTTTCTGTCATTTATCCCAAATGAATATGTATCGACCCGTCTCCAAAGTTCCCGACTTCCCAGCCATGGAGCGCGAGATGCTGCGCTTCTGGAAGGAGCATCGCATCTTCGAAAAGCTGCGGGCGCAGACCACCGGCGGGCCGCGCTGGTCGTTTCTCGACGGGCCCATCACCGCTAACAATCCCATGGGCGTGCACCACGCGTGGGGCCGTTCGCTGAAAGATATGTACCAGCGCTACCACGCCATGAACGGCCAGGAACTGCGCTATCAGAATGGTTTCGATTGCCAGGGCCTGTGGGTGGAAGTGGAAGTCGAAAAGAGTCTCGGTCTCGGGACCAAGCGCGAGATTCGCGATTTCGGGATTGAAAATTTTGTGCGCGCCTGCAAAGAGCGCGTCCTTACCTTTGCCGCGCGCCAGACCGAGCAATCCGTGCGCCTGGGCTACTGGTGCGATTGGGACGATCCCCAACTCCTCATCGAACTGCGCGACGCGCTGGCCGATGGCGACCGCGTCGTCACCGCCATCCTGCCCAGCGGCCACAAAGAGACCGCGCGCGCCAGTGAGATTGTCCGCAAACTCGGCTCGCTCGAATACGGCGGCAGCTATTTCACCTTCTCCGACGAGAACAATTACACCATTTGGGCCTTCTTGAAGAAATGCCACTCGGAAGGCTTCATCTATCGCGGGCACGACGTCATGCCATGGTGCGGCCGCTGCGGCACCGGCCTTTCGCAAATGGAAGTGGCCGAAGGCCGGCGCATCACCGCCCACACTTCGGTCTTCGTGAAATTCCCCATCCGCGGCCAGGAGAAAACCGCCCTGCTGGTCTGGACCACCACGCCGTGGACGCTCACTTCGAACGTCGCCGTGGCCGTGAATCCGGAAATGACTTACCTCAAAGTGCGCCACGGCGGCTGGGATTACTACGTCGCCAAGGCCAATTTTGAGAAGGACCGCCTGCAGGATCTGCAAGTGGAAGGCAAGCACGAAACCCACAAACTGCCGTCCATCCGCACTATTCTTAAAGGCTCCGGAGGCGTGGAAGTCATCGAGGAACTCCCCGGCACTGTCCTCCTCGGCCTGACCTACAATGGCCCCTTCGACGAATTGGCCGCCCAGAATACCCCCGGCGGAGTTTTTCCTTATGGCGAGACCGGCCTGGGCGCCACCGCCGCCGAAGCCCATCGCGTCATCGCGTGGAGCGAAATCAGTGAGGCCGAAGGTACCGGCCTGGTCCACATCGCCCCCGGCTGCGGCGCGGAGGATCAACAACTCGGCAAAGAAGAGGATCTGCCCTTCATCGCGCCCTTGGATGAGAGCGCCAGATACGGCGAGGGCTTCGGCCCTTACACCGGCCGCAGCGCCAACGACGTCTCTGACGATATCGTGGCCGCGCTCAAAACCAAAGGCCTGCTGGTAGCACGCGAGAAATATCCGCACGTCTATCCGCATTGCTGGCGCTGCAAGTCGGAACTGGTCTTCCGCCCGGTGGATGAGTGGTTCATCCGCATGGAGTGGCGCGGCCGCATCCAGCGTGAAGTGCCGCAAATCCGCTGGATTCCCGCCGAAGGCGAAGCCCGTGAAATGGACTGGCTGCGCAACATGAGCGACTGGATGATTTCGAAGAAGCGCTTCTGGGGCCTCGCGCTGCCCATCTGGGTCTGCGGCGCCTGCGAGCATTTCACCGTCATCGGCAGCCGCCAGGAATTGCAGGAAAAAGCTGTCGAAGGCTGGGAGACATTCGACGGCAATTCCCCGCACCGCCCCCACATCGACGCCGTCAAAATCCGCTGTGAAAAGTGCGGTGAGTTAGCCACCCGCGTGGAGGATGTCGGCAATCCCTGGCTCGACGCCGGCATCGTCTCCTTCAGCACCATGGGGTATTCCACCGACCGCGCCTATTGGGAAAAGTGGTTTCCGGCCGACCTGGTTCTCGAAAGTTTCCCCGGCCAGTTTCGCAACTGGTTCTATTCCCTGCTCGCCATGAGCGCCATGATGGACGGCCGCGCTCCTTTCAAAGCCCTGCTGGGCCACGCTCTGGTGCGCGACGCCCGCGGCGAAGAGATGCACAAGTCCAAAGGCAACTCCATCGCTTTCGATGAAGCCGCTGAAGTTCTGGGCGCGGAGGTCATGCGCTACATCTACGCTGAGCAGAAAACCACGCAGCATTTGAACTTCCCCGATTTGCATCCCACCGGCAACGTCGGCCAGACCATCGATGGCGACGCCCGCCGCAAGCTGCTTACTTTTTGGAATTGCTACAGCTTCTTTGTGATGTACGCCTCCGCCGACGGCTGGAAGCCCGGCGCCGCCGCGCCTGCCCCCACCAATGAGCTGGATCGCTGGGTGATGAGCCGCCTGCAGCGCCTGGTGGAAGCGGCCAACCAGGCCTTCCTGAACTACGAACACTTCCGCGTCATTGAGGCCTTCCAGGAATTCGACGAACAATTCTCCAACTGGTATCTGCGCCGTTCCCGCCGCCGGTTCTGGCGCAGCGACACCGAGGCCTACCAGACTCTCTACACCGTGCTGAACACCGTCACGCGCCTGATGGCGCCCGCGCTCCCGTTCCTCACCGAAGAAATCTATCAGAATCTGGTGCGCTCGGTCGACCCTGCCGCTCCCGAATCCGTGCACCTCACCAGTTACCCGCAAGTGAACACCGCCTTGATCGACGAAGATCTGGAGCGCAGCATCGACGCCGTGATCCGCCTGAAGAATCTCGCCCTGAATCTGCGCACCGCCAGCAAGGTCAAAATTCGCCAACCGCTCGGAACCTTGCACGTGCGCCCGCGCGATGCGGCCGACCGCATCGTGCTGGAAAACGCCGGCTACGCCGCGCAGGTGCTGGAAGAGGCCAATCTCAAGCACGTGTCGTTGATCGACGATGAGAAGGCACTCGTTACCGTGCGATTGAAGCCCGACGCGAAGAAACTGGGCCCGCGCGCAGGCAAGCACTTGAAAGCTATCGGAGCCGCCTTGGCGCAGGCCGATTCCGCCGCCGTGCTGAAAGGCGGCGCGTGGACGGTGGAAGTGGAAGGCCAGACATTTGAACTGGCGCCCGAAGAGCTCATCGTTTCCTATGAGGGTCCAGCCCATCTCACCTGTGGCGCCGACCAGGGCACCTTCATGGCGCTCGACACCACTCTGACTCCCGAGCTGCAACTGGAAGGCATCGCCCGCGATTTCAACCGCCTGGTTCAAGACCAGCGCAAAGCGGCAGGCCTCGAAATCTCCGACCGCATCGCGGTGAAGTATCACGCACCTCCGCGCATCGCCGCGGCCATCGCCGCGCACCACGACTATCTATGTGGCGAACTTCTCGCCGAGCATCTGGAATCTGTCGCCACCCCGCCGCATGACGCAGCCCGGCTGGCTCTCAGCGGTCAAGAAATCTCCGTCGCCCTGACGCGCGCCTAGGCCGCTGGCGCTTGGCGCCGCCGATCCGCCGTTCGACTTATTCCGACGGGCTCGGAAACGCATGGGTGCCGTGAGTAATCGCAGCGCCTGCCCGCAGCGCCGCCGCCACCGTCACGGTTTCGGCGATTTCCGGATCGGTCGCGCCGGCCTTCCGCGCTTTGCCCGTATGGATCTCAATGCAGTAGGGACATTGCGTGGTGAACGCCACTGCCAGCGCCATCAGCTCCTTGTATTTGACGGGTACCGCTCCGTCGGCCATGGCGGCCTTGTCAAAAGCCCAGAAGGCTTTCATCGCGTCAGCTGCGTTAGCGTCCAGGATTTTGATCTTCTTCAGATTACTCATGTTGTACATAGAACGGCCCTCCTCTTTTTTGAGACGATTTCCGATTATACCCGGTGTTTCGGACTTGCAAAGCATCAAGAACCGGTAACTCTTAGCCGGGCTTCCGCGGGCTGGGCTTTCTGGCGCGCGGAGGCACGTAGTGAAAGCGAATCAGATAGATATTCTCCCCCGCCCCATGCTTCGCCACCTTCAGCAGGTCGACGACGCCCAGGAATCCCGATTCCCGCGCCAGCGCACCGGTGATATCGAATTCGGCCGGTAAGCTGTCAAGATCAACCCGCGCAACGTGGCGTTCCGGTAAACAAACCGCCCCCCGCCAAAGTCCTGCTAACCAGAATGTCCTTGGACATATTTGCCTTAACGGCGACAGCATCGAAGTGGGCAGCGACCTCCTGTGATCGGCAGATGCAGCCCAGCAAGACGATCCAGAACAGGCACCTAAGGGAATACATAAAAGCAGTTTCTCATTCTAGGCTTTATTATCGCAGCGGACTTGAGGGTTCGACGTAACGGGAGCGACGGGTCAGCTGTCCGGCGGCATTGCACGGCAACCAACGGGTGAGGCTGACGGTTGCAAATCTGGGCCCCAAAAAAACCGCGCCTCCCGGTCTCCCGGAAAGCGCGGCTGGTATTCGCCGTAACGAATCGCGGCTTTAGTAATCCATCTCGGGGCCGTGGCCGCCGGGACCGGCCGGAGCCGGCTTCTTCTCGGGGATCTCGGCGATCATGCATTCCGTCGTCAACATCAATGATGCAATCGACGAAGCGTTCTGCAGTGCCGAGCGGGTCACCTTGGTCGGATCGATGACGCCGGTCGAAACCAGGTCCTCGTAGGTGTCGGTCTGCGCGTTGTAGCCGAAGTTCGGGTTGGCGTTCTCGCGGATCTTGTCCACCACGATGGCGCCTTCCGTACCCGAGTTGGCCACAATCTGCCGCAACGGCTCTTCGCAGGCGCGCTTCACAATATTGACGCCAATCTGCTCATCGCCATCCAGTTTGAGGTCGCCCAGTGCCTTGGACGCGCGCAGCAGAGCCACGCCGCCGCCGGGCACAATGCCTTCCTCAACCGCTGCGCGGGTTGCATGCAGAGCATCTTCCACGCGAGCCTTCTTCTCCTTCATTTCGGTCTCGGTGGCCGCGCCGACTTTGATCACCGCAACGCCGCCGGCCAGCTTCGCCAGCCGCTCCTGCAGTTTCTCGCGATCGTAATCGGACGTAGTCTCATCGATCTGTGCGCGCAACTGCTTGATGCGCCCTTCGATGGCCTTCTGCTGTCCGCCGCCGTCCACAATGGTCGTATTATCCTTGTCCACCGTGACGCGCTTGGCGGTACCCAGGTCGCTCAGCTGGACGCTCTCGAGCTTTACGCCGATGTCTTCCGTGATCGCCTTGCCGCCCGTCAGGGTAGCGATGTCTTCCAACATCGCCTTGCGGCGGTCGCCGAAGCCCGGGGCCTTCACGGCGCAGGCGTTCAACGTGCCGCGCAGCTTATTGACCACCAGGGTGGCCAGCGCTTCGCCTTCCACTTCCTCGGCGATGATCAGCAACGGCTTGCCGGAGCGCGCAATCTGCTCGAGCAGCGGCAACAGGTCCTTCATGTTGCTGATTTTCTTTTCGTGGATCAGGATGTACGGGTTTTCGATCACCGCTTCCATCCGCTCCGGATCCGACACGAAGTACGGGGAGAGATAACCGCGGTCGAACTGCATACCGTCCACCGTATCGAGCTCGGTCACCATGGTGCGCGATTCTTCCACCGTGATGACGCCGTCCTTGCCCACCTTCTTCATGGCGTCGGCGATGATTTCGCCGATGTGCTTATCGCTGTTGGCGGAAATGGTTCCCACCTGCGCGATCATGTCGCCGGATACCGGCTTGGAGAGCTTCTTCACTTCTTCCGTAGCCAGGGCCACGGCCTTTTCGATGCCGCGCTTCAGGGCCATCGGGTTGGCGCCGGCTGCAACGGCCTTCACGCCTTCGCGATAGATGGCCTGCGCCAGAATGGTCGCGGTGGTGGTGCCGTCGCCGGCTACGTCACTGGTCTTCGACGCCACTTCACGCACCATCTGCGCGCCCATGTTTTCGAGCGGATCTTTGAGATCGATTTCCTTGGCAACCGTCACACCGTCTTTGGTGATGGTGGGGCCGCCGAACTTTTTCTCCAGGACCACATTGCGGCCCTTGGGACCGAGCGTAACTTTCACCGCGTCGGCCAGTTGGTTCACGCCGCGCAGGATCGCCTGGCGGGACGCTTCTGAATATACGATTTGTTTCGCCATTTCGTTTTTTCTCGACTTTCCTTAGGATGCTTTCTTCGCCGACTTGGACTGTGCATCCAAAATTCCGAGGACTTCGTCCTCACGCATAATCAGGTACTCATCGCCATCCAGCTTGATATCGCTGCCCGAATACTTCCCGAACAGAATCTTGTCGCCCACGGCGACATCCAGCGCGATTATCTTGCCGTCTTCCAGGCGCTTGCCCTTACCCACTGCCACCACTTCGCCTTCCTGCGGCTTTTCCTTCGCAGTATCGGGAATGTACAGGCCACCTTGCATTTGTTCCTGCGACTCGAGCCGTTTGACCACAATGCGGTCATAGAGCGGACGTATTTTCATTGATCATCTACCTCCAGGTAAGAATTAATGGATATTCCGAGTGTTCGGATTAGCCCCGGGAGTTTGCCTCGGGGCCCTCATATAGTATTAGCACACTCGGCTCATGAGTGACAAGTATTGCCTGTAACCAATTGTTAACAATATTACTTACAAAAACCGACAAATATCGGTTGGCGGCCCCCAACCCTATTTCGCCGAGGCCACCACGTTCCAGCCATCCACCTGAATTTGGGACGCCCCGCCGCTCAGCAGAGCTTGCGGGTAAGTGGCCGTGAGCTGGCGTACTTCACCGGGCATCAACGGAAAGTAGTTGTCGCTCCAGTAAACTGGGGCGACGTCCGCGCCCCCGTTCGCCTGCAATACCGTGAGGTGAACGAAGAACGCCAGTTGCTGCGACACATTCTGCACGGTGACCTGCTCCACCTGGTCGGGATCGCCCGGTTCGGAAGTCCAGGTGACTGCCACTTGCGCCGGGGGCAGAGTCTGTAAAGCCGTCAGGTTCGCATAGGTGGAAAGCTGCGCGTAAGGATAGTCGTTGGCTTGCCAGTCAAACACGTCGGGCTGTGTGGAGAGCCAGTAGAAGTTGGTACTCACCAGGTTGCCGCTGGAATCGTTGAGCTGCAGCCGCACAAAGTAAGTCGTCGATAAGCCCGTAATCTGGGGCAGATACAAAACTCGCGTGGAACTGTCCTCCGGGATATTCAATGATGCAGTCTGCGAGTACATCGGCGTCAGGTCCAGGTTATAAACTTGCGCCGTGACGCTATACCCGGCGAAGGATTGGTAGAGTGAGTTCACCACCACGATCGAAGAATCGTCGTAGGAGTACTGCACGTGGAGCGGTTCGAGCGCCTTCATCGTGCCGAAATAGCCGCCGCCAGGCCGCAGGTAATAGTCGTAGAGATGCCAGATGAGGCCGGGCCATGCCGTATTCATCAGCCACTGAATCACGCCGGTGGACGTGTATTTGTTGCGGCCGTACGCTTCGAACATGGCGCGCTCGGCTTCGTAGGTCGTCACCTGGCTCTTGATGTTGTAGTCGGAGATGCTGGTGGCTGCGCCGTAGCGGTTCTCCAGCGAAGTGCTGAAGTTGCGGGTATCGGCAAAACTGCCGCTTCCGGCGTGGTAGTTCCATACCCAATCGCCGATCGGCCAGAGATGCTCGGCGTCCATCATCTGTTGCAGACTGGCAGTCAGTGGAATCGCCGGCCCAGGGCTGGTCTCGGTGATAAAGCCCCAGGCGCCGCCGCGGCTGACGTCCGTCAGCCAGTAATTCGGCGCACCCAATCGTATGGCCCGGTCATCTTCACCCCGCTCGGTCCCGCGCCCGGAGTGGTCTGATTGCTGGCTGCGTTGAGGTAGGGGTTCGGCCAGTTTTCTTCTGCCATCATTTGCAGGTAGATCTGTTCGGCGGCGGGCGGCGGTGCATTGTCGCTGCCGTAAAGGAACACGAAGACGCTGGGGTGGTTTCTCAGTTGGCGAAGCTGGTTGCGCATGGATTCGCCCGCCACCGTATATTCATCGGGCGTCCACTGGTCCCATTCCTCCCAGCCCGAACAACAGCACCAGCCCGGCATGATCAGCACTCCATAGCGATCGGCCAGATCATAGAGGTTATCGTCGAACATCTTACCCTCCAGCCGAAGAGCGTTCAGGTGCATATCGCGCGCGTACCGGACTTCATACTCCTCGCGCTGCGGGTCCTGGCGCAGCATCATCTCGTGAGTCCAGGCTGCGCCGCGGATCAGAATCTGCTTGCCGTTGATGGAGAAGACGCGGTGCTGCTGGCTGTCCACCTCCGAGCCGATCTGGCGAATCCCAAATTGCACCGCGGCGCGATCGGAAACCGCACCCCGGATTTCGAACCGGATCTGGAGCTGGTAGAGGTTCTGCGGGCCCAGCCCGGCGGGCCACCACAGTTGAGGGCTTGCAATCGAGAGTTGCGGAGCGTCCTGCGGCGTGATGGCGATCTTCGTAGAGACCCCGGCGCCCAACTGCACAGCCTTCGAGAAGGAAATGTCTCCGACGGAGCCGCACAGCGTGCCCTGAATCGCCTGGCTGCTGCCATTGGTGAGATCGGCATACAGGGTCAGCTGAGCCTGATCGAAAGTCGCGTTGAGTTGGCTGATCACTTGCGGATTGCGCAGGGAAACCGGCCCGGAATAGAGAAGATAGGCGCTTTGCACGATGCCCATGTCCTTATCCGCCGGTAGCGGGTTCCAATCCACGAAAGATAGAGAAAGATCGTGCTGCCCAGGCGGGAAAATCTCCACGGCCAGCACATTGGCCCCCGGCACAACCAAGTCGGTAATATCGAATTCGAAGGCACGGTACATGCCCGCCACCTGGCTGGAATCCGCCAACAGCTGGCCGTTCAGCCATATATTGGCGCGGTAATTGATGGAGTCGAAATTCAGCCACACCCGTGTGCCGGCCCGCAGGCGCCGCACCGTCATCTGCGTGCGGTACCACCAGGAGACGGCGAACGGACTATCAACGGGCATAGGATCGACCGCGAAGTTATCGCCAAAAGGGTAAGTGGTTCCGGGGATGTAGCGCAGGTTTGCATCGTAGTATGGATCCGGATAAACCTGGTCATCCACCAGGGCGGCGACCACGGTGGTGGGAACTTGCGCGGCGAACCAGGTACTGGCATCAAAGGTAGGCATGGAAAGGGCGGCGCCACCCTGCGAAACCTGCGCGGAAGACTGGAGTGTCCAGTTGGTGAGGTCAGTTCTTTGGAGCAGCAGACCGGGTTCGCGAACCTGGGCGAATGCCGGGCTCACCAAAGAGAGCGTCAGAACGCTGATCAGAAGCCTGATCATTGACGGAACCGGTCGGTCAAGCTTAATGCTAACACTCTGTGCGCGGCAGGTTACGAAGGAGAGTTTTCAGGAGGCTTGTTCTGGCGGCACCGACTCAAAGATGCCGTGCTCGCGGTTCTTGCGCACCGAATGCCAGGGAAAGCACCGGCCGTTCATCGCCACGTACACACCCGGCTCCAGGCTCTGCACGAAAGCCAGCGCGGTACCCAGATTGAACAGCCCGTCGGAACTGCCAAACTGATAGGGCACCATCGCGCCGGTCAGCACCACCGTCTTGTCGTGGATCGCTCGGCCTAACACGGCTGCCGTCTGCTCCATCGAATCCGTGCCATGCGTGATCAAAATGCGGTTGGCGGTCGCCGTTCGGCAACGCTCCAGGATGAGCTGACGCCCCGCATCGGTCATCTGCAGGCTGTCGATCATCATGAGGGTTTCGATGGAGACGTCCAGCCGGCAGCGGCCCAGCTTCAGCATGTCCGCCACGTGAGTCTCTTTGAAGAATAATTCACCGGTGAGCTCGTTGTACTGTTTATCGAACGTGCCGCCGGTAACGAAAATCTGGATGCTTTGTGGGTTCATGCGGTGTGGAACGTTCGCCACACTGTACCATCGTGTCACAAATTGCGTCCCGTGCAAGCGCGCTATAGTTAAGGTATCCCATGAGAGGCTTGCGCTGGCTCCTGCTGGTAGTGATTGCAGCCGTCCTCTACGGCGTGGTCGCCACTTATCAGACGAAGAAAAAAGCCATCCAGGCGCAAGTGCTGCCCACGCCGCAGCCCCTGCCGCCGGAGATCGCCGCCACGTCGGAGCACGTAGTCTGGTCGCAGAAAGACCAGAAGACCGGCTGCAAACAAGTCGACATCCTCGCCAAGAACATGAACGAAGCGAAGGACTCCGGCCGCGACGATCTGGAAGGCGTCACGCTCTACATCTACCATCAGTGCGAAGCCAAGTACGACGTGGTGGAGAGCGCTCAGGCCAGCTTTTTTCAGTCGGAAAGCCGGCTCTATTCCGAGGGCGAAGTGCGCATCTCCCTGGGTGAGCGGGATGCCGACGAGACTCCCACGTCACTCGCGACCATCATCACCTCCGGTGTCACCTTCGATAGCGAAACCGGACACGCCGACACCGACCGTCCCACCAAATACCTCTTCAAGAATGGCGACGGCGAATCGAACGGCGCCACCTATGATCCGCCCAGCCGCGAACTCCTGATGAAGCGCGACGTCAAGATCGATTGGAAGCCGGCCACGCCGGAAGGCAAAGAGCTGCACATCGAAGCGCCCAGCCTGTATTACCACGAGAACACCCAGCAGATCGACCTGGTGCCCACGGGCAAGCTGACGCGCGACGGCGCCATCTTCGAAGGCGATAACCCCGCCATCCACATGCAAGACGATGGCAGTGGGCACCGGACCATCAAGGAAGTGGACGCCAGCAAAGCGCACGGCACCGACGTGCAGCCCAATCGCAAGCTGGACTACGCGGCGGATAAGGTCTGGGTGGATTACAACGAGAAAGGCAAAATTCAGAAGATCGCCGGGGAAGGCAATTCTCGCGTGGTTTCCACTTCCGAAGCTTCCGAAACCACCGCAACCGCCAACCGCGTGGACTTGTTTTTCGACCCCGGAGCCAAAGACAGCACGCTCACCAGCGCGCTTTGCAACCAGCACGCCGTGGTCACCTCCAAGCCCATCGCCGTGCCCGGCCACGATCTTTCCGACACGCACATCATGCGCAGCGAGACGATTGAGATGAAGATGCGGCCCGGCGGGAAAGAGATCGAAAGCGTGGTGTCGCACGTCCCGGCGGTGGTGGAGTTTCTGCCCAACCAGCCGTCGCACCACCACCGCGTGCTCGAAGGCCGTGAGATGGTGATCGCCTATGGCGCGCAGAACCGCATCGACAGCTTCAAAGCCACCGACGTGAAGACTTCCACCGATCCCAACGACGAGGATCGCACCCGCAACCGCCCGCAATCCGTAACGGCCGCCCGTGAGATGTTCGCCCACTTCGATCCGCAGAGCAGCACACTTCTGTCCATGGAGCAGACCGGCAATTTCACTTACCAGGAAGGCGACCGCAAGGCCCACGCCAATAAAGCCACGCTCGACGGCAAACAGAACATCATCGTTCTCGATACTTCCACCGCCGTTAGCGATTCCACCGGCTCTACGGCCGCCGACCACATCCGCATGGATCAAAACACCGGCGATTTCACCGCCGAGGGTCACGTCAATTCCATCCGCATGCCCGACAAGGACCAAAGCAAGAACTCGCAAATGCTCTCTTCCGATTCGCCTCTCCACGCTCAGGCGAACCGCATGGATTACACCAGCCCGCGTACCGTGGCCGGGAAAAAAAGCGACGGGCACACGCGTTATACCGGCAGCGCCGCCCTGTGGCAGGGCGCCAATCGGATTGAAGCCGACGTAATCGAGATCGATAAGGACAAACACACGCTCACCGCGCGCGGCAATGTGGTGAGCAATCTCTGGGAGCAGCCCAAAGATGACCAGAAGAAGAAAAATGCGTCTCCCGTTCTCACCAAGGTGCGCGCGCCGGAGCTGGTTTATACCGACACCACTCGCCTGGCGATTTATTCCGGCGGTGTCAAACTGGACCGCACCGGCATGCAGCTTCAATCCAAGGAATTGAGAGCGTGGCTCGCCGAATCTGGTTCCGACTCCAGCCTGGACCACGCCTTTGCCGATGGCGCCGTCGACATTCTGGGAAGTTCCAACGGCCGCACTTATCACAGCAACTCGGAGCACGCCGAATACTACACCAAGGTGCCTTGCCCGCCGGATATTGTGCCCGGAATCGGCCCGTGTATCGAGCCCAAACTGCTGCTTAACGGCGGACGTCCCAAGCTGGTTCGCACCATCAAAGGCTCGCCCACTACCATGGAAGGCAGTGAATTGACCTACTGGGCGAACGATGATAGGCTGCTCATGAAGGGCGATCCCCAGGGAATCAACACCACAATCCCCCCCAAGCGCAAATAACCGCGTGAAGACTCTCGAAACCCACGAAATTTCAAAGTCGTACCGCGGCCGCCGCGTTGTGGACGATGTCACGGTCCATGTGCAGCAGGGTGAAGTGGTTGGCCTGCTGGGCCCCAACGGCGCCGGCAAAACCACCTCGTTCTACATGATTGTGGGCCTCATCAGCCCGGATTCCGGACGCATTTCGGTGGACGGCCAGGATATCACCAGCCTTCCCATGTACCAGCGCGCCCGCCGCGGCATCAGCTATCTTCCGCAGGAAGCCTCGGTCTTCCGCAAGCTCACGGTGGAAGAAAACCTGATGGCGATTCTGGAAACGCTCTCCATGAACAACCGCGAGCGCCGCGAGACTCTGGACCGCCTCATCGATCAATTGGGACTCGACAAGGTCCGCCGTAGCCAGGGCTACATGCTCTCGGGCGGCGAGCGGCGCCGCGTGGAAATCGCGCGGTCGCTGGTAATCAGCCCCAGTTTCCTGCTGCTCGACGAGCCGTTTTCCGGCATCGACCCCATCCAGGTGCTGGAATTGCAGCGCATCATTTTCGATCTGAAACGCGCCGGCATCGGCATCCTGGTGACCGACCACAATGTGCGCGAAACGCTCTCCGTCACCGATCGAGCCTACATCATCAACAACGGCCGCATTTTTCGCGCCGGCAGCCCCGAAGCTTTAGGCCGCGACCCGGAAGTGAAACGTATTTATCTAGGCGAATCTTTCGAACTGTAAGGAAACGGCGGAGTCCGAAAGTTCGTATGGTAGAACTATGAGGCTCTTATTTATTTTCCTGGCCTGCGCTGCCGCCGCCTTCTGCCAGCCCTTCAGTTTCGGCGTGAAAGCCGGCGTCCCGCTCACCGATTTCCTTACTGCCGCCGAAAACCAGAATGCCGGTTACCTCACCACCACCAACCGCTTCATTGGCGGAGTAACCGGTGAGCTGCGTTTGCCTTTCGGCCTGGGTGTGGAAGTGGACGCGCTCTACCGGCACGTCAACTTTCAGGAGAATTCCAGCATCGTCAGCGGCAGCATCGCTTCCAGCACCACCGCCAGCGATTTCGAGTTCCCGATTCTGGGAAAGTACCGCTTCCCCATGATCAAAGTGGCGCATCCCTTTGTGGATGCCGGCGTGTCTTTCGATACGCTGGCCGGCGTGAAACAGGAAGTCGCCATGGTGATCAACGGCGTCGCGTCTACTTCCAGCATTTCGAATCCCAGCCAGGAGCACAACAGCGCCTCGCGCGGCTTCGTCTTCGGCGGCGGCATCGATTTTCATTTCCTGATCATCCACATCATGCCGGAAATCCGCTACACGCGCTGGGGCGCGCAGCAGTTTTTCGACGTCAACGGCCTGTTGCACAGCAATGTGAATCAGGGCGAGTTTCTGCTTGGCGTCACTTTCTAAACCAAGCATCTGTCCTCCGGTGCCGCTCTTCTTCAAGCCACCCCCGGCGCCGCCATACGTCTTGAATTTCCACTTCGACTCGACCGGTGAACAACTGCTGCTCATCTTTTGATTGGCGTAAGTCTGGAGAGAATCCAGCCATGACTTGTAGCGGCCGTCACGGTGGCTGGCAAGAAGAACCGCCGTGTCCCCGTTCAACCTCGGTTCCAACCGGGCCGTCGTGTAGTTAACCTGCGGCGAATTCTGGCAGGCTTCTTCGCGAACTCTTTTCAAGGTGGTTGGGGAACTGGTCGACTCCGTGCAGTTCGTTCTAGCCCACTCCGCTACGCCGTCCTTAAGGCCTTGCAAATACTGGCGGTTTAATCCGCCGGGATAGGCCGACAGCTGGAAATCGCTCGCGTTGTACTTGCCGTCTCCCGGATTTTGGCCCAGCAGCAGCGGTGCAAGTTCATACCAATCGGCATGAAAATAGCAGGGCCATTCCACGTAGATCTGGTTTTCGAACCGCAGCGACGGGTGGTGGTTCTCCAAGGCAAACTTGTTGTTGCCCAGGCAAGGTGGATCTCCGCTCGCCCTCTTCGTGCACGCCAGACACGCGGTAATCCCTTGTTTATCTAGCGGCATCGTGGCCTCCTCGCAATACCAACTCGCTCAACGCCCTTCTTAGCCGCGTGCCTTGTCGTCACTTCTTTCACTGGCTAACTCCTTCCATCCCGCGCGGGCGGTCAATTGGTGTCGCGCAGCCCGTGGCCAAAACGCCTCAAAGGAATTTGGGGGCCTGCCCGAAGTCGCGCCGGCAGCCTTCACAGCACCCGTTTCCGGTAAGATATCTCAAAGGTCTGACACGGCAAATGTCTTCCGATCCTGCTCTTCCGGGCGAAATCACCGCGCTGCTCCAGCGCTGGGGCGAAGGCGACAGCGCCGCCCTTGCCAGCATCGCATCGGTGACATATGAAGACCTGCGCAAAATCGCCCGCGGCTACTTGCAGCGGGAACACCGCGAGCACACTCTGCAAGCCACCGGGTTAGTCAACGAACTGTACCTCCGGCTCACCCGGCAGCGCGGCGTGAAAATCGTCGACCGCCATCACTTCTTCACCTTTTCCGCCATGATGATGCGCCGCATTCTCACCGATTACGCACGCCGCACCCACGCCCTGAAGCGCCCCGAGTCCGAATCGGTGCGCGTCCCCCTGCATCCCGATATCGCCTGGGTGGACGCCTCCGGCAGTGAGATGCTGGCGCTCGACCAGGCTCTGGCTGAACTTGAAATGCTGGATGAACGCAAGGTCCGCGCCGTCGAATTGCGCTTCTTCCTGGGCTGCACCAATGAGGAAGCGGCCGATCTGCTCAAAGTCTCGCGCGCCACCTTCGACCGCGATTTGCAGTTTTCCAAGAGCTGGCTGTACCGCCGGCTACACCCCCAGGCATCCGGCAGCCCCGCAAAAAGATGAGGCAAGAGCATCATCTGCCACGCGATATTGGATAGATCTCTAAAATATGCCGCCCCTCGAAAAAATCGAGACGCTGTTTCACCAGGCCATGCTGATCGATGGGCCAGCCGAGCGCCGCCACTGGCTGGCGGACCGCTGTGGCCCGGACGCCGCCCTGCTGGACGAGGTCGAGTCGCTGCTGGAGGCTCGTGAAGCCATGAACTCGGAGGATGGCGGCCAGCCCCTGCCGGACGCTCCTGAGATTCCCGACGAGCAGTTTGGTCCCTATCGCGCCGTGCGCCTTCTGGGCCGCGGCGGCATGAGCGCCGTGTATCTGGCCGCGCGCATCGACGGCCGCTTTGAGCACTCGGTGGCCATCAAGATCATGGCCGCGCACCTGGCCGGCGATGAATTCCGGCGCCGCTTTGAGACCGAAGGCAAGTTCCTGGCCGCCCTCAGCCACCCTGGCATCACCAGCCTGCTCGATGGCGGCGTCTCCTCGCACGGCCATCCCTATCTGGCTATCGAATATGTGGAAGGCGAAGCTCTCGACGCCTATTGCGACACCCGCAAGCTCCACATTGCGGCCCGTCTCCACTTGTTTCTTCAGGTAGTGGCCGCCGTGGAGTACGCCCATCGCAATCTGATTCTGCATCGCGACCTGAAGCCCGCCAATATCCTGGTAACCAGGGAGGGCCAAGTCAAGCTGCTCGATTTCGGCACTGCCTCTCTGCTGAGCGGAACCCAGCAGGCGACCCTTACAAAGTCCCGCATGTTGACGCCCCGTTATGCCAGCCCGGAGCAATTGCGCGGCGAGCGGCCCGGCGTCGCAGGCGACGTTTTTTCGCTAGGGGTGATTCTCTATGAGCTGCTCACCGGAGCGTGGCCTTTCGGCAATCCGAACTCCGTAGTGGGAGAGCTACAACGTCTGGCCGGCGACGTTTCTCCCACTCGGCCCACATCCGCCGTCACCCAGGCGGCGGCGGAGCAGCGCTCTGTCTCCTGTGACCGGTTGCGCAAGGTGCTGGGCGGCGACCTTTCGGCCATCATGCTGAAAGCTCTGGAAAACGAGCCGGCGCGCCGCTATTCCACGGCCAGCGAACTGGCCGCCGACTTGCAGCATTACCTTGACGGCCGTCCGGTTGAAGCCCGGCCGCAGACCGCTTTCTACCGTCTGGGAAAGTTTGTTCGCCGCCTCTGGTTCGCCGTCGCGACGACCACCGTCTTCGTCCTGGCAATCGCCGCCGCCAGCATCGTCGCGGTGCTGGAAGCGAGAGCCGCCCGCGCCGAGGCGGTGAAATCCGAGCAGGTCAACCAGTTCCTCACCGAAATGCTGACCAGCAAGGCTGCCGGTCCGGTGGACGTCAGCAAGTACACCGTGGAACAAATGTTAGAAGCCGCGGATCAGCGGCTGGAGCAGGCGCAAGAGAAGCAGAAGAAGGGCGGTAAACTGCCCCAGGAGTTGACCGGCGGCCCAATCCCGCTGGCCATGTTCCACGTCAGACTGGCGCAAGGCTATGGTGGCCAGCAGCAGTATGACCGGGTTCGGTTCCACCTGAACCGGGCCATTCCAGTCTTTCGGGCAGCGGGCGACGATGACGACCTGGCCGAAGCACTGACCATCCAGGCGCGAATGCAAAGCGCGCAGGGTCAATACCAGGAGGCCGACCGGTCCTACCAGGAAACCCTGGCCGTTGCCCGCCGCCTAGGCAAAGCGGCGCCCGCCGGTGCGGTGTTTGAGGTCAAGAGAGAGTACGCCCAGTTGCTGTCTCTGTTGATGCATACACGCCCCCAGGAAGTCGATGCACTCTATAATGAGCTGCTGGCCACCGGAGCCCGGGACCAGTCCATTCCGCGCGTGGAGGTTGCCGGGGCCATGGCCAACAACAGCCTGCGGCTTTTGAATCAAGGCAAGGTTGCAGAGGCCGAAGCTGCCACACTCGCCGCTCTCGCTATGGGCCGGAAGGAAGATCCGGGCGGCTTTTGGGAGTTCGATCCCTTATTTACCCTGACGGTGATTTACGGACAGACCAAGAATTATCAGGCCGGGGTAAAAGTGGCCCAGGAAGCGGTAGATGCTTCGCTGCATAACCTTGGTCCGGACGCTCCCGGCACCGCACAAGCCCGGGAAGTTTGGGCGAGCTTCGCTGTCAAAACCGGCGAAGTGGCCGCCGCCGCGGATGCTATCCGCCAGGCCATGCCGGTGATTGAAAAGAAAATCCCTTCACCCTCGCTGAATCTCTGGCACGCCGCGCGCAACGCGTCCAACGTGATGCGGGAGGCCGGAGATTATGCGGAAGCCGAGCGCTATGGGCGTGAATCCCTGGCAGTCGCGCAGGCGGCGCACTTGTCGGACAGCGACGTGCGGCTCGCCAATTCCTGGGAAGCGCTGGGCCGCGCGCTGTACCAGCAGAAGAAGTACGCCGAAGCCGTGCCGGCGCTCGAGAAAGCAAAAGCAGCCTATGGCCATGCCGGAACCGAGTGGCGGGAAAGAGCGGACGATGTCCAGAAGCTGCTTACCAGCGCCCGAAACTAGCGCCGGGCCAACCGCCGCCCACGCGGCCGCAAGTGGGGCGGCCAATCCTGGCTGCCGCCGTCTTTCAGACGGCGTGGTGGTCAACCGGCCACTCCCGCCCGACACACGCTCCAGCGAACCGAGCCGCGCGCGTCAGCAAGCGTGAACCGGCGCCACCCATGCCGCCCTGCTGGTATCCGGGGTGAGTCATTCTCACTCAGTGCACCCGGCCGCTCCCCGCTAGAAGTTCACAATCGACGCGAAGCTCACCGCGTCAAGCGCCGCTCCGCCCACCAGACTGCCATCGATTTCCGGCTGCGCCATCAGAATCTTGACGTTGTCCGGCTTCACACTGCCGCCGTACAGAATCCGCACCGCATCGGCCGCTTCCTTGCCGAACTTCCTAAACACTTCCGCGCGGATCACGCGATGCGCATCGGCCGCAATCTCCGGCGTCGCGGTCTTCCCCGTACCGATCGCCCACACCGGCTCATACGCAATCACAATCTTGGCGAACTGCAGCCCGGTGAGTCCGGCGATGCCGCCTTGGAACTGCCCTTGGAGAACCGCCTCGGTCTTTCCGCCTTCGCGCTCCTCCAGCCGCTCGCCCACACAAACAATCGGCGTCAACCCGGCTTCGAGAGCCGCCTGGGTGCGCTTCAGCACCGTGGCATCCGTTTCGCCGAAATACTGACGGCGTTCGCTATGGCCGATGATGGCATACGTGGCGCCCGCCGCCACAATCATGCCGCCCGAAATCTCTCCGGTGAATGCGCCTTCCTTGGCCCAGGCAATGTTCTGCGAACCAACGTGAATGGAACTTCCCTTGGCAGCAGCAACGGCCGCGGCGAGATTGGTGAAAGGAGGACAAATCACAATCTCACAGTGCTCGGATTTCTCGACCAGCGGCCGAAACTTCTCGAAAAATTGCGTGGTTTCCGCGGGCGTCTTGAACATCTTCCAATTGCCCGCCATGATTGGTTTTCTCATAAGATTTGCTCCAGGAAGCTGACGCCATTCGCGATCGACGCGCCGAAATTCGCAGCCACCGTCTGCCCAATATCCGAAAGCGACCCGCGCAGCCCCAGGTTCACGCCTGGCCGCACCTTCGCTCCCGAAACCAGCAGCGGCACGTACTCGCGCGTGTGGTCGGTGCCCGGGACGGTGGGGTCGCAGCCGTGGTCGGCCGTGAGAATCGCCAGGTCGCCGGCGCCCAACGCGGCTTGGAATTGCGGCAGCCACGCGTCGAACTCTTCAAGCGCCGCCCCATATCCCGCGATATCGTTGCGATGCCCGTATTGCTGATCGAAATCTACCAGGTTGACAAAAATCAATCCCCCCTCGGCGGCCTCCATGGCTTCCAAAGTCTTCGCCATGCCATCGGCATTGCTCTTGGTCTTGGAGGATTCGCGAATGCCGCGCCCCAGGAACACATCGAAAATCTTGCCGATGCTATGCACCATCACGCCGCGCTCGTCCAACTGGTCCAGCAACATGCCCGCCGGCGGTGGAACCGCGTAATCGTGACGATTGGTAGTGCGTGTGAAATGGCCCGCCGTACCCGTGAAAGGACGCGCAATCACGCGCCCCACTTCAGCCGGTCCGCGCAGAATCTCGCGCGCCGTTTCGCAAATCTTGTAGATTTCCCACAGCGGAATCACTTCTTCGTGCGCGGCCACCTGGAAGACACTATCGGCGGAAGTGTAGACGATGGGCGATCCCGTGCGCACATGTTCCGCGCCCAGTTCCTGAATGATCTCGGTGCCCGATGCCGCCTTGTTGCCGAGCGAGCGCCGTCCGATGCGCCGTTCAAATTCGTCCATGATCTCCGGCGGAAAACCGTGCGGATAAAGCGGGAACGGCTTTGCCAGGTGGATCCCCACCATTTCCCAATGGCCGGTGGTGGTATCTTTGCCCGGCGAAGCCAGCGTGCATCGCCCGTAAGAGCCGCCTGGCGCGGCCGCCGCCGCAATGCCGGTGAGCGGTTTGATATTCCCCAACCCGAGCGCCGCCAGATTTGGCACAGTTAGCCCGCGAAGCCGTGCAATGTTGCCCAGCGTATCGGCGCCCGGCGGGTCGCCAAACGCGGCAGCATCGGGCATGGCGCCGATACCCACACTATCGAGAACAATCCAGATGATGCGGCGGAACACTATGAGTCGAGCGTAACATGCAGCAGCGGATACACTAATGCGCGCCGTGTTCTCCCCGACGCGTACTCACCCGGAACCCCGGTCGGAGCCGCGCGCGTTAGCAAGCGCTACCCCGAACACCTTCGCAATATGACCGGCTCCGTTACTCCGCTTCCTCCGCCTTTTCTCTATCCTTCTCCGCTTCTCCGCGCCTCCGCGTTGAAGATCTTCTTCTCTCCCCCGCGCAACTCCCTACAGCCACCCCTTCTGTCTCGCGATCCGCGCCGCCTCCGTCCGGTTCGCCGCGCCCAACTTACTAATCGCTTCCGACAGATAATTCCGCACCGTGCCTTCCGACAGTTCCAGCCGTTCCGCAATCTCCGCGCTCGCCGCGCCTTCGCCGGCATAGCGCAGCACCTGCCGCTCCCGGTCCGTGAGCGGATCGGCTTCGGTCCAGGCTTCCGCCGCCAGTTCCGGATCCACCACACGGGCGCCCGCGCGAATCTTGCGGATGGCGTTGGCCAGCGTGGATGCCGGCGCGTCCTTCAGCAGATACCCGGACACCCCCGCATCCAGCGCCCGCCGCAAATATCCGGCCCGCGCGAAGGTGGTCAGAATGACGACTTTCACCGGCAGCTTACGCCGCTTGATTTCGCCCGCCAGTTCGAGGCCAGTCAGTTCCGGCATTTCGATATCGGTCAGCAGCACATCGGCCGGCGCCGCCAGCACCAGGTCCAGAGCCTCGCGTCCATTCTGCGCTTGCCCCACAATTTCGAAATCGCCTTCCGTCGAAAGCAGCGCCGCCAGCGCCCCGCGCACCATGGCCTGGTCTTCGGCAATCATCACGCGAATCTTCATACCGGCACCCGGATCCGCAGCAGCGTGCCGTGCGACCCGTCCCGCTCCAGCGCGCCGCCTAACGCTTCCACGCGTTCCCGCATTCCACTCAGCCCGCTGCCTTCGTCGAGCGCGCCGCCCAGGCCGTTATCGGCAATCACCATTTCGCAGAAGCGCCCGGTCTGCCGCAGCGTCAACCGGCAAACCGTGGCGTGCGCGTGCCGCACAACATTGGTGACCGCTTCGCGCAGCGCCATCGCGAACACAGTTTCCTGCGCCGGGGAAAGCGGCGGCGCATCCACCTGCGTCTCCACCTCGATGCCGGCCGCCGCTAGCGCCTGCATCGCCACCCGCATTTCACTATCGAAACCGGCCGACCGGTAGCCGCGCACCGCCGCCCGCACCTGCGTCAACGCGTCGCGCGAGATGCGCTCCACATCGCGGATTTCCTCGGCCGCGCGCTCCGGGTCAGTCGCCGTCAACCGCGACGCCAGTTCGGACTTCAGCACAATCACCGAAAGCGTGTGGCCCAGCAGATCGTGCAAGTCGCGCGCAATCCGCTCCCGCTCGGCCACTTTGGCCAAGTGTTCGCTCTCCGCCTGCGCCGCCAGCAGTTTGTCGGAAAGCCGCTTGCGATGCACCCATTGAATGGTCACTGACCCGATCAGCGCGGAGAACACCACCGTCGGAATCCAGAAGCTCGGCGGCAGTGGAATCAGCCACGCTTCCAACCCCACCAGCGCCAGCAATCCTCCCAGGTAAGGGAACGCCGTCGGCGGATCACCCACTCGCGCCAGGTACGTAGCCGCGAACACGAACAACGTCGACGCTCCTGGGTTGATGGTCGCGAACAGGCTTCCCAGCAGCGCGAAGCCGCCCACCACCAGCAAAGCCCGCCGTCCGTGCAGCCAGTAGCCCCAGAAGTACAAAGGCAGGGCCGCCAGCGTTGCCCCCACCGCTGCCCAGCGCTGCCAGGCGGGCACCGCCATCAGGAAGGGAATGCCCAGAAAGGCTGCCAGGTACACCAGCCATACGTACCCCGTCCAGTCCTGTTCCTTCGGAAGTAGTTTCATGCGCCTCAGTGCCAGCATAGCCTTTTATCCGTAGATTTTCTCGCGGTCGCGCGTCTGTCCAATCCAGGCCACGCCCGCGAAGATCAGCCCGAACCCCGCCAGCGCTTCCACATGTCCCATCACCGAACCCTGCGACGGCACATGCAGCACCACCAGTGCGATCTGCGCGAAATGGTAGGACGGCAGCCAGGGCGCTATGTGCTGCATCGTCTTCGGCAGAAGTTCCATCGGCATCCACAGGCCGCCAAAGAAGCCCAACGGCAGGTAGACCATATTGACGATGCCCGGCGCTGAATTCGGTCCCGCAAAGCTGCCAATCGCCAGACCGATGGCGCCGAACGGAATTGCCCCCGCCACCAGCACGCTCCACATCAGCAGCCACTGCCCGGCCGCCATACGAACACCACCGAAAATCGCTCCCAGCGCGAACAATAGCGTCACCACCAGAGCGCCAAACGTCAGCGACACCACACCCTTCGCTATAAGATACGCTGCCGGCGGCATGGGGCTGGCGCGTTTCACTTCCAGCCATCCCATCCCGCGCTCCACCGCAACCCCCGCGCCAAACGCGTAGAGCGTCGCGCCCATCACGCCGAAAGCACCGTACGTCGCTAGCAAATATTTGGCCAGGGAGACGGACCCGGTCGAGTACGGCCCCATCATCAGCCCGAAGAAGCAGTAAAACATCAGCGGAAAGCCCACCGTCGAAAGGGAGTATTGCTTCAGACGGGTCATTTTTAGTAATTCCATTTTCGATTCCATCCAGTAAGCGCGGTTCATCTCACCACCTCCTCGAGTCGATTGCCGTTTTGCTTCATAATTTCCAGGAACGCGTCTTCCAGCCCGTTGGTCTTCGTCCTCGCCTTGATCTCCGCCGGCGAGCCTTCGGCCACGATGCGCCCCTGGTCGATCACCGCCACGCGTTGTGCCAGCGCGTCCGCTTCGTCCAGATAATGCGTGGTCAGCAGCACGCTTCCGCCGCGCTCCACAAAACCGCGAATGTGCGCCCACAGCGCGCGCCGCGATTCCACGTCCAACCCCACCGTCGGTTCGTCCAGAAACAGCAGTTCGGGGTTCCCGCAAATCGCCAACGCAAACAGCACGCGGTGTTTTTGCCCGCCCGAAAGATCGCCAAACAGCCGGTTCTCGATTCCCGCCAGGCCCGCCGCCGCCACAATCGCCGTCATCGGCAGCGGCCTTTCGTAATAGCTGCAAAACAACTCGATGTGCTCCTTCACTTTCAGCGTCTCCGGCACCTTGCCCACCTGCAGCAGCGCGCCCCGCCGTAGCTTGGCCTGGCGGCTGGCCGGATCATGTCCGAACAAAGTGGCCGTCCCTGAAGTGGCCTTCGACAGTCCCAACAGAATCCGCACCGCCGTGGTCTTGCCCGCCCCATTCGGCCCCAGCAGCGCCACCAGTTCCCCGCGCCCAATCGATAGATCGATTCCCCGCAGCGCTTCCACCGCCCCATACCGCTTGGTCACCCCCCTCAATTCCGCAACCGGCATCAGTCCCTACCTCCACATCGATCTTGCGCGAAATCCAAATCCCCAACCAGTGGAGATTGTCAGCGCGGCAAGGTGACAGATGTCATTCCGCGACAAAATGCCTGCCCTCGAAGATTTCTCTTGCGAAGAGGTGTATTAAGAGTAATAATACACTGGTGATTCCGTTCCGGCTCACTTTTCAACCGGGCATTTCGCTCTATGAGCAGGTCATTTACGCCGCTCATAAAGCGATCGTTTCCGGCCAGTTGCGCCCCGGCGACCCGTTTCCGTCGGTCCGCGCTCTCAGCAAAGAGCTGAAGATCAATCCCAACACCGCGCACCGCGTCATCCAGCACCTCACTAGCGAAGGCCTGGTCGAGATCCGCCTCGGCATCGGCACCGTGGTAACCAAACTTCCCGAAGCCACCGCCGCCGCCTGCGCCGATCTGCTGGGCGCTGAACTCGAAGCTGTCGTCGTCGAGGCCAAGAAGCTCGGCATGCACTTGACCGACGTCGTAGCCGCGCTATCCGATCACTGGGAGCGCCTTGATGCACCCGCACCTGCCGCTCAACAACTCAAAGGAGGACGCCGATGAGCAGTCCCATCCATACCCAGAAACTCTCCAAAGCCTTCCGCCGCAACGACGCCGTCCGCAACCTCGATCTCGACGTCCCGGCCGGTAGCATCTATGGCTTAATCGGTCCCAACGGCGCAGGCAAAACCACGACGATCAAACTGCTGATGAACATTCTGCGCCCCAGCGCCGGCTCCGCCGCAGTACTCGGCGTGGATTCGCGCCGGCTCGCCCCAGCGCAACTCGCCCGCATCGGCTACGTCTCCGAAAACCAGGAAATGCCCGACGAAATGACCGTCGATTATCTGCTGCGCTACCTGCGGCCGTTCTATCCCACGTGGGACGAATCGCTGGCCAACGAAATGGTGCGGCAATTCGATCTTCCGCTGGATCGCCGCCTGCGCCACCTCTCGCGCGGTATGCGCATGAAAGCCGCACTCACTTCCTCGCTCGCCTATCGGCCTGAACTCATCATTCTCGATGAGCCTTTCACCGGTCTGGACGCCCTGGTGCGCCATGAGTTGATTCAAGGCCTGCTCGAACGCGCCGACGGCACCACCATTCTGATCTCGTCTCACGACCTCGCCGAGCTTGAAAGCTTCGCCAGCCACATCGGCTATCTGGAAGATGGACGCCTGCAATTCCACGAAGAGATCGGCACGCTGGCCGAACGCTTTCGCCAGGTGGAAGTCATCCTCGGCGCCGATCCCGCTCTTCCCAAAGATTGGCCGGCCTCCTGGACGCAGCCGCAAACCGCCTCCGCCGTCCTGCGCTTCGTCGATCGCCAGTTCGACCAGGAGCGCACGCCCGCCGAAATCCGCCGCCTCTTTCCCGGCGCCCGCAACATCGCCTGCACCCCCATGCCCCTCAAAGATATTTTCGTGGCGCTCGCCGTAGCCGGCCGCAGTGGGACAGACGATCGGTTTTTGTCGTCTGTCAACCGCCATTCGGCCCCAGCGTAAGGGACCAACTCATGCGACAAGCGCTGCACATTTTTCGCAAGGACGTCCGGTTCCTCTGGCCCCAGATCCTGGTGGTTCTCGCCATGACCGCGCTGTTCGCCTGGAGCCGGGTTTCCGTCGGCTCGACGCCCGGCTGGGTGGACTTCGAAACGAAGACTAGCGATACATTCTCTTTTTCCCTGTTCCTGGTGCTCAGCTGGTGGCTTCTCATCGCCTCCATCATCTACAAGGAACCGCTAGTTGGCGACCGCCAGTTCTGGCTAACGCGTCCTTATTCCTGGAAGAGCCTGCTGGTGGCCAAGGCGCTGCTCATCCTCGCGTTCATCAACCTGCCGTTTCTGGTTTCCGACATCGTCATACTCACCGCCGGCGGCTTCTCGCCGTCCCGAGCCGCCGCCAATCTACTGGGCCGCCAGGCCGCACTCACCGCTGTTTTTCTCGTCCCCGCGGCTGCCGTGGCTTCCGTCACGCGACACCTGGCAGACCTCGTGATCTCGGTCTTCCTGGCGACCGCACTTTACGGACTGGCCTACCCTTACTCACGCCTCGATGAGACCTGGGTCCGCCTGCAATGGATTCCCTTGTCGATCAGCGTCGCGATCCTCGTCTCCGGAACCGCCGCCGCCTTCACGCTGCAGTACGCCCGCCGCCGCACCTGGTTTTCGCGCGGCATGCTGGTGGCTGTGAGCGGACTCTGTGCCGCGACCATGCTCACCGCCAAACCATTCGGCTGGACCGTCGCACTGCAGAACTTCCCCGTGGCTCCCACCAGTGCAGCGCAAGTTCGTCTCACCGCCGCGCACCCGCGCTATACCGGCAACCCCGGTTTCGCCCCGCAACCAACACCCAGGTCCACCTTCGCCACGGAAGACGTTGTTACCATTCACATCGATGGCCTCACTCCCGGCGACCAGGCCGTCACCGACCTGGTGAAAGTTTCCATTCGCGGCTCACACGGAGCATCCTGGTCTTCGGGTTGGATCAACGACCTTCGCAACACCGCCGGCGTCGAATGGTCTCCCGCATCCGACACCGGCGACGTCAGCGTGTTCTTTCGCCGCTTCCTCGTGGATCAGTTTCAATCGCAGCCCGTCAACATCGGCGTACAAGTGGAAATGACGGTCTTCCATCCGGAGACCACCACCCGCATGATCACCGACGGCCGTTCCTATACCATTCCCGGGCTGGGCATCTGCTCGGTCCGCGGTTCCAGTCTGCCCTTCGGTCCCCTGATGCACTGCCGTTCCGCCGAAGCCCGCTCCGTCCGCGTGAAAGTGAACGGCACGGTAGTGATGCCGGCTTCCTATCTTCCCAATCCCGCAGTGTTCTCGGCGGTTCCGGTCTTCCAGGATTATGCCCGGTTCGCCCCGTCGTTGGTATTGCCGGAAGACGCCCTGGTCGTGGTCACCACTGAGCGCCCCATTGCCCACATTCAACGCAATCTGGAACTGAATAACCTCCTGCTTCGTGAAACGCCAGTCAAACCGTGAGGTCAAGCATGCGCCAAACCATCCACATCTTTCTGAAAGACGCTCACCGCAGTTGGACGTACATCGCCCTCTTGCTGGCCTTCACCGCGATGCTGACCGTGCTCACCCCGACTGGAAGCCCGGTGTACGACGCGAGCACCGGGCGGATCAACCAACTGATCGAAACACTGCACTTCCTGTTGGCGGCAGGTTGGTGGTTCACCATCGCCCACGTCATCCAGGCCGACGCGCTGGTGGGCGATCGCCAGTTCTGGGTCACGCGCCCATATTCCTGGAAGTCTCTCCTGGCCGCCAAGCTTCTCTTCATCGCAGCTTTCTTCACCGCGCCGCTGCTGATTTCCGACTGCATCATTCTCTCCGTCGATGGCTTCTCGCCGCGGCACTTGATTCCCAGCCTGCTGTGGCGCCAGTGTTCCCTGTTCGGTTTTCCCATGCTGCCTGCCTTCATTCTGGCCACGGTCACGCGCAACATGCGCCAGTTCACAATGGCCTGCTTCCTGCTTGTGGTCGCGTTCGTTGCGCTGATTGACCTGGCTCAATCAACCAATCCGATCGCCGATGCCGTCCTATATTCGTCTCATCCGGAAAGAGGCCAGTGGATTAACGAGTGGCACGAAGTAGTTCTCTGGCCGGCGGGCGTCGCGGCCCTCCTGCTCTGGCTCTATGCCCGCCGGCGCACCGGTGTCGCCCGGGCCATTGCAGTGGCTGCATTCCTGTGGTCAACCGTGGATTCGGCATGGCCACCGAAAGCCAGTGCGCGCATGCCCATCCAGCAGGCAATGCCGCTAGAGCACCCGGAGATCACCGCAGCCTTCGCGCCGGATCGCACTGCTCTGGAGGCCAACGGCGCCGCAGGTTACAGTGACCGCATTCAAATAGACATTCCGATCACCCTGGGCGGCCGAAGCCGGGAATTGCTGCACCCGCTGCTGGCGATGATCCGTGTAGAACCGGAGCATGGCGCGCCCTGGTCGCCCCAATGGACTTCGATCAACCAGATTACCAGCCGCGGCGGTCCCGATTGGATCGAATTCTATCTCAACCACTCAGAGTTCCAAAGGCTCACGGCCGGCCCTGTGCGGGTGCGTGCGTTTCTGGCCGTAATCGTCTCCGAAGCGAAAACAACCGTCCGGATTCACGCGGGAGACGCCTGGACTGAGGTGCCCGGTTTCGGGCGCATTCGGCTGCCTGAACATCTCGCCCAGCCTTTGTTGCAATGGCGCGTGCCCGTGCGGCTCCCGGACGATGGTTTCCTATTCTCCCTGCGCGACCCCGAAACGGGTAAGGTCTTCCACGCAGACTTGTCCGAGATGTACCCGCCGCATCCGGAACCGGCATCGATCAGTCCCGTGGATGATAATGTAGCGAACGTTGATTGGCCGGGACCGCCTCCATGGGGCCACCACCCCTTCCCGCCCCCAAACAGCCTCTGCGAATTCACCGTGCTCCACCCAGTCGCCTTGATCCGGCGCGATCTCGAAATCCCCGCCATCGGCCTCGCGGATTACGCCGTCGGCCGCCCCTGACCGTCCGCACCCTAGCCCGGAAGGCGGAAGACCATAGCCCACGGCGCAAGCCGTTGGGGCCCGTCCGAAGGAATACCTAGCCCCGGAACGGGGCGAAAGCTGCTCGTTCTCGAGTCCCCGCGGCCTTCTCAAGAAACACAAAACCGACTTCCGGCCTTGTATCAGAGCGTGGCTTGAGCCATGCCGACTGGCGCTTCTATCAAAGCGGGCTTCATCCCCTGCCGCTTTGCTCAACGCTGAGTCAGCCGCCCGTTGCGCCGCGCCGCTTTCACCAGAAGCCACCCCCGCAGCCTTCGTGGCATCAGCTTCACCGCCCCCACCAGCATTTTGTAGCGGAAGCCCGGAATCACATAGACCTTGTCGCGCTCCAGCCCAGCCAGCGATTCCGCCACCACCATTTCCGCCGAGCACCACCAGGCCTTAGGCGCCAGTTTGGTGCGGTCCATCCCCGCCACGTCGTGAAACTCCGAATACGTGAAGCCCGGACACAGCGCCTGCACGCGCACCGGCGAACCGCTGGCCCGCAATTCCAACCACAGCCCCTCGCTAAACAGATTGACCCAGTTCTTGCTGAGCCCGTACCCCAGTGAACCCGGGCTCACCAGAAAACCCGCCACCGATCCCACATTGATGATGCCGCCTGAGCGCCGCGCCACCATCCCCGGTAGAGCCGCATGCGTCAGCCGCAGCGTCGCCAGAATGTGCAGCCGGTGCATGGCGTCCTGCCCCGCGATGGGCGACTCGGCGAAAGCTCCGCCCACTCCGAAGCCCGCGTTGTTGACCAGCATTTCTAAATCGGAAGCTGCGCGCAGCCGCTCCTCCACGCGCCCCACATCGGCATCCACAATCAAATCGGCCGTAAGGATTTCGCTCTTCGCGCCCTGCTTCGCCGCCAGTTCCGCGGCCAGTTCCTCCAGCCGGTCTTTACGCCGCGCAATCAATAGCAGATCGTAGCCTTGCGCCGCCAGTGCACGGGCAAAGGCCGCGCCAATCCCGCTTGAAGCCCCCGTAACCGCCGCCAGCCCGCGCTTCTTTTCCATGTCTAACATGGTACCCGCTCAGCGTTTTTGTGGGGCAGCCAATCCTGGCTGCCGCCGGTTTTCCAGCCGGCGTGTCACGCACCACCCACGCCACCTGCAGGCACACTACTCCCTCACCTCTCTCAGTGTTTTTCTCCGCTCCTCCGCGGCTCCGCGTTGAAGGTCTTTCTCGCCCGTCTAATACGCCCAGCGCCACAAGCTGGCGCCCACGGTATACCCAGCGCCCACCGCGGCCAACAAAGCCAGGTCGCCCTTCTTCAAACGACCCTCGGAGATGGCATCGCGCGTGGCCAGAGGAATCGTCCCGGCCGTCGTGTTGCCGTACCGCTCGATGTTGATCAGCACTTTTTCCGGAGCGATGCCCAGGCGGTCTCCGGCGGCCGTAATAATCCGCTTGTTCGCCTGGTGCGGAATCATCACCGCTACGTCGTCGCCGGTCAAGCCGTTGCGCGCCAGTACATCGCGGCAGGTCTCGTACATTTTTCGAACGGCGTACTTGAATACCTGGCTGCCATCCTGGTGAACATAGTGCTGCCGCGCATCCACCGTCGCGTGCGAGGCCGGCAGCCGGCTGCCCCCGGCCGGCATCTTCAGCGCGTCCGCGCCGGAGCCGTCAATCTCACCCAGGAAATCGATGAAGCCCAGATTCTCTTCGCCGGCTCCGGTCGGTTCAATCAGCACCGCGCCCGCGCCGTCTCCAAACAACACACACGTGGCCCGGTCCTTGTAATCGATAATCCGGCTCATGGTATCGGCGCCAATCACCAGAACTTTCTTGTGAGTCCCCGCGCCCACCAGGTGCGCGCCCACAGTCGAGCCATAGACAAAACTGGAACACGCCGCGATCAGGTCGAACCCCCACGCGTGTTTCGCCCCTAGCGCATTCTGCACAATGCAAGCTGTAGAGGGAAACATGTGGTCGGGCGTCACCGTGCACACAATAATCGCGTCGATCCCCGACGCGTCAATCCCACGCTGCTCCAGCGCACATCGGGCGGCCGCAATGGCCATATCCGAAGTCGCCATTCCGGGATCCGCAATGTGCCGTTCCCGGATTCCCGTGCGTTCCAGAATCCACTGGTCGTTGGTCTCGACAAGCTTCTCGAGATCCGAATTGGTAAGCAGACCGGGAGGCGTGAAGCACCCCAGTGCGCTGATTTTCGCCTTAAGCAAGTTGATTGTCCTTATTGTCCTTAAGGTTCAGAGTAACTCATCAAGGTGGATGGAGTGCAACCCGCTCCGTACTTTGCTAGCATCAGGCCATGAAGTATCCAGTGGCGCTCACTCAGACTGAGGAAGGCTATAGTGTCACAAGCACGGGAAGCGGACGTTCCGGCATTACCATGGGGAGGCTCCACGCCCCGCCCGCCGCGGTACTCTAGGGAAGATGGCAGAACCAGCCGGGCTTACGGGACTCGAGGGGCTCCAGAGTTCCCTGTTCTTCGAGACCCCGGAGGAAATTTATGCCCGCGTATTTCGCGAATTGAAGCCCCGCACCGCCCTGCCTGAACTGCGCGTCGAGTTCTGCCGCTTTGCCAATGCCGACAGCTTCATCCGCCTCGAGGAGGGCCGTCTGCTGGTGCGTATTTCCGACATCCTGGCCGGAGCCCCCGCGCCGGTCACCGAAGCGCTGGCTTATATTCTTCTGGGGAAGCTCTACCGCAAACCCGTGGCCCGGATCTATTCCTACCGCTACCGCCTGTATCTCAACCGCCGCGACGTCCGGCGGCAAGCGCACCTCGTGCGGCAGCTCCGGGGGCGCAAATTCGTCTCGGGTCCGCAAGGCAAAGGCTACAACCTGGAAGAGATTTTTGAGCGCCTCAACCGCGAACATTTCGACGGCCTCCTCGGCATGCCCCGTCTGGGTTGGAGCCGCGGAGTCTCCCGCCACATGCTGGGCCACTTCGACCCGTCCCACAATGCCATCATTATCAGCCGGATTCTGGATGGCCCCACCACGCCACCGCTTGCCCTGGAATATGTGATGTTCCACGAGATGCTGCACCTGCGCTACCCCGTTGAACATAATGGGATCCGGCGGCGCGTGCACACGAAAGAGTTTAGGGAGGCGGAAAAGAACTTTCCGCTCTGGAAGGAAGCCAAAGAAGCACTAAAACGGCTGTAGAGGCGCAGCAACACGCACCGCTACGGCCGCCAGAGAACTCTGGGAGAGGCTATGCTCCGGCCGGCATATCAGCCGGCACCAGCGAACGCAACTCCAGACGCATGGAATCGAACATCTTCACCAGGTCGCTCACATCCACGCCGCAAACCCCGAATCGGAACAACAGCAGACGTGCCTGCACGGAGTACAAACCCATGGCAAACATCACCTGGTTATGGATCAGCACGCCGGCCAGGTCCGGTCTGTCCTGTAACGATTGCAACATCAGAATCTTGATGGCGGCACAAACCTTTTGGAAGTCCGAATTCAGGCAGCGCAAGTAGCCGCGGAAAATCTGGCAGCGCTGGATCCTCAGGTTGGTGGCCATCTTCGGGGTGAACCCCGGCTGCGACTTGAGAAATGTCAGATCGTTCTCATCGAGAAGCCGCATCATCGGCCGGTAACGCTCGATCGATAATTCATCGATCCATTCGGCCGTTATGGGAAGGCTGCTCCCATTCAGAGCGACTTTTCGAATCAGTACGACTAGCGCCAGAATCAACGCCAAGCTGGTGACAATCGAAATAGCAAGTAAATAGGTCATGGAACCTTTGAAATCTTCTTCTTTGAAAGCATACGTTAAATCGGGAATAAAGGCAATCGGGAAGAGGTAATATTAGTACTACTTTAACG
>Ga0182030_10000383_pt1 | contig 79543 bp, 69 predicted proteins | sample 812S3MmetaG_FD_121299 | JGI IMG/M metagenome (GOLD analysis project Ga0182030, IMG submission 121299) | Permafrost microbial communities from Stordalen Mire, Sweden - 812S3M metaG (Illumina Assembly) | ecosystem: Environmental > Terrestrial > Soil > Wetlands > Permafrost | place: Sweden... | reverse complement strand
TATTCGTTTCCGCTGAAGGAAGGCGGAGGAGGGCCGGATTACGACCTGGCGCTGACCACGCTGATGGGGAAGTTTTATCCGTCGGGGATGCTCGGCGTAGGGCTGACGGCGCTGATGGCTTCGTTCATGAGCGGGATGGCGGGCAACGTGACGGCGTTTAACACGGTGTTCACCTACGACCTGTATCAGAGCTACATCCGGAAGGGCGCGCCGGATTCGCACTACCTGCGCGTGGCGCGCCTGGCGACCATCGGCGGAGTGGCGCTTTCGATTGCGACGGCTTATCTGGCGGCGCTGTTTAACAACATCATGGATTTGTTGCAGTTGGTGTTTTCGTTCGTGAACGCGCCGTTGTTCGCCACATTTTTGCTGGGAATGTTCTGGAAGCGGACCACCGGGCATGGGGCGTTCGCCGGGCTGCTGGCCGGAACGGGCGCGGCGGCGATGACCCACGGATTGACGATCGCGGAAGGCAAGGGCGGCTGGATTTTCGCCGCGCGTGGGTTTCCGTCGACCATGGCGCAGAACTTCTGGATGGCGATTTTCGCCTGGTCGACGTGCTTTGTGGTAACGATCGTCGTGAGCCTCGCGACCGCCGCGAAACCGGAAGAAGAGTTGCGAGGGCTGGTGTATGGCTTGACCGACGTTCCCAATGACGGCGACGAGCCATGGTATCGCCGACCCCTTGTACTGGCCGCGATTGTGTGTGCGGCGCTGGCGATTTTGAACGTTGTTTTCTGGTAACTCGACATGACGGACCTGCGAATTCCGATCGCTTTATTCTTCGGCATTGTCGGCATGATTCTGCTGACGGTGACTGGCAACCACGCATCGCTGACCGAACAGCCGGTGAATTTGTATGCGGGCGTCTCGATGCTGCTGTTCGCGGGAGTGATGGCTTGGCTGGCGCGTCGGAGCTAGTAAGAAAATTTCACGCGCGGTATCCGGCGTCGCCGGCGCCTCGCGTATGGCGCGCGCCCGGTCGCGTCAATCTGATTGGCGAGCACACCGATTACAACCTCGGCCTGGTGCTGCCGATGGCCATCGATCTGGCGTGCAGGGTGGCGGTCGCGCCCTCTAACGATGGCTGGCTGCGGGTTTATTCCGAACAGATAGGCGGTGGATCGCAGTGGCCGCTCGCCGATATTCCGAATGCGCTGCCGGTGGGCGATTGGACGGACCGGATTGTTGGCATCGCCTGGGAGTTGTCACGCCGAGGGGTCGAGCTGCGCGGGGCGAACGTGCTGATCGATTCCGAGGTGCCTCTGGGCGGTGGCTTGAGTTCGTCGGCAGCTCTGGGCGTGTCCTTGGCGCTGGCGCTGGGCGGGGCGCTGGCGCTGGGCGGACCGCGCGATCCTTTGGAGGTCGCGAAACTGGCGCAGGTAGTGGAGATGGATTTCGTCGGCATGCCGTGCGGGATTATGGACCAATTCAGTTCGGCGGCGGGCTCGGCTATGCTGCTCGATTGCCGGTCGCTTACCTGGAAAGAGGTGAAACTGCCTGTGGATGTGGCCGTTGTTTCCGCCAATACGATGGTGAAACATGAACTGGAGGTGTCGGCGTATCGCACCAGGGTGGAAGAATGCGCCGAGGCGGCGCGCAGGCTGGGGATCGCCAGCCTTCGCGGCGCGGAACTGGGCTCCTTGGCCTCGCTGGATGGAGTTGCGCTGAAACGCGTCCGCCACATTGTCACCGAAAACGCACGGGTCTTGATGTTCGCGGCGGCCGCGGAGAGCGAGAACGCGGCGGAAATGGGACGGATTTTGACGGAATCCCACATCAGTCTGCGGGACGATTATCAAGTGAGCTGCGTGGAGCTGGATTTCCTGGTGGAGGCGGCTTTGCAGGTGGACGGAGTGTTCGGGGCAAGGATGACGGGGGGAGGGTTTGGAGGGTCGACCGTGAACCTCGTGCGTCCTGAAGCGGTGGGCCAATTAAAAGCGACCTTAGCGGTGGAATATCGAAAGTACCACGGTCTGACGCCGGAAATTCACGTTTGTGTGGCCTCACCGGGTGCTTCCGAAGTTATTTGCTGAGAACTTTCGCCCCGCGAACGTACTCATTAGTTAAAGACAGAAATGTCCTCCGAACCGTGTGATAAGCGTTCCGCCTGTATGCTCGGGTGGAACGCTTATTTTATTGTCTCCATAAAATGGCGTACCTTTAGGTGTGCGCGTCAAAGAATTAGCGGGCTGGCTGGTTGCGACCTTTGAGGCCGCGAGTTTTGAGGGCGACGGCGACCGGGAAATCCGCCGGGTGATGCCTCTTGAAGACGCGGGGCCGGAGGATTTGTCCTTTGTTTCCCGTGGCAAGGCCATGAAACTGGCGGGGGAATCCAAGGCCGGCTGCCTGCTGGTTCCGGCCGATTACGCCAACGATCCGCCGCGGACCGTTATCCGTACTTCCGACCCTCGGGGTGCGATGGCGCGCGCCATCCTGAAGCTTCATCCAAGAATCGAACCGCAGCCGGGTATTCATCCGACGGCAGTGCTCGGTCCGGGCGCGATTGTCGGCCATGGGGTGTCGATCGGGCCGATGGCGGTTATCGGCGCGGGGGTGAAAATCGATGCGGGGAGCGTGATCGGCGCGGGCAGCGTGATCGGCGATTACGTGCAGATCGGGAAACGCTGCACCATTCATCCAAGAACCACGGTTTATCGCGAGGTGGTGCTGGGCGATGAAGTGGTGCTGCATTCCGGATGCGTCATCGGTGCGGACGGCTTCGGCTTCGTGCTGGTGGACGGGATCTACGAGAAGTTTCCGCAAGTTGGGCGCATCGAGATTGGGAACCGCGTGGAGATCGGCGCGAATTCCTGTGTCGACCGCGCGGCACTGGGAGTAACGTCGATCGGCGACGGAACGAAGATCGACAACCTGGTGCACATCGGCCACAACTGCCGCATCGGGCGCCACGTGGTGATCGCCGCGCAGACCGGACTCTCGGGTGGCGTGGTGGTAGAAGATTACGCGGTAATCGGCGGACAGGTCGGCATCGGGGATAAGGCTCGGATTGAGTCGCGCGCGGTGCTGGGGTCGGGCAGCGGAGTGCTGACGTCGAAGATCGTGCGGGCGGGGCAGGTAGTGTGGGGCACCCCGGCGAGGCCCTTGAAGGAGTGCCTGGAGCAGATGGCGGTCCTCTCAAGATTGTCGAAGAAAAGAAGGAGCCAGGAGCCAGGAGCCAGGAGCCAGAATTCAGGCGCTTGAGCGTCGCGCGGACTGGCAGTACGCCTCGATCATCCGGCCGCACTCGTCCACTTGGTCTTCGAGCGTGGTGAGGTCGGCGATGCCGAGATCGGATGCGAGAATCAGGTAGTATCGGCTTTCTTCAAGCGAGCCTTGGGCGATGTTGAGGTAGCGCAGTTTATCCGCTATACCTCGTTTCACAAACCCTTCCGCGATATTCGCTGGAAGCGAAACCGCCGACCGTCGCAACTGGCGGGTCAATCCAAAGCGTTCATCTGGTGGAAAGCTCTGCCTCTCTTTATAGACGCAAAGTACAAATTGATGGGCTTTCTGCCAAATGAGAAGATCGCGAAAGGTCCTTGCCGGGGTCACAACAAGTGGTGCAGCACACCCCAAAAACCTCTCATTCTGGCTTCTGGCTTCTGGCTTCTGGCTCCTTCTCTTTCCATTCCATCGTCTGTACCACGCTCACTCTCGCCTGCGGGTAGACAATCAGGCGGAAGCGGACGGTCTTCGATGAATTGGTGAAAAGAATATTGCCGTTGCGGAGCTGCGCGGCGTCCAGGTCGACCGGTTTGGTGTAGCCCGCATCCTCAATTTCCAGCACGCCTTTCTGGGCGGCTCTGATGGCCGGCGCTGTGCGATCCCATTTCACGCTAAGGTTGGCGCCTTCTTTGATCACCGTCAGTCCCAACGCGTAATCGGTGGTCGCCGCTCCGCCGACCTTCCCACCCATGGTCAGCGCGGCTTGAAATCCAAGAACGACTCCGAGCAGCAGGAAGACGAAGGACATCGGAATCCAGACCCATCCGCTGCGCGCTGGCGATTTGGCTGAGGTGGTGTAGGCATAGGCGGGCTCGCGCGCGCTGGAAAGAGGCTCCGGGATTTCTTCTTCTTCGGGAATGTTCCGAACTTCATCTCGCAAACGAGGGAGGCGCGGAACGCGCTCCAGCATGGTCCGGCGCGGAGGGGCTTCCTCGCCTGACAATTCGCGGCGGCGGAAAGGGAACTCGAGCGGCGCCGCGGAAGGAAACAGCCCTTCTTCGCGAAAGAAAAAACCCGCCTGGCTCACTTTGGTCGCGAACGGTTTAATGAGCAGCGCAATGTGCGAGGGGGACGGAAAATAATTCTCCATCAGCTCGATATCGTCGGGCGCCAGCGACAGACCTTCGCGCGTATGGCTGCGAAAATACCCGACGCCATAAGTTTGGCGGGAGGAATCGGGCTGCGTGCGCAGGCAGGCGTCGTCGAAAGCGGCCCCATCGTCGGCGGTGAAAAGGTAGGACGGGCCGCGCTTGTAATCGCAGGCGACGGGCTCAAAATCCTCCACCTTCACGATGGTCTGGGCGCCCTGTTCGATGGTGCCGAGCAGCACTCCACCGACCTCGGCTCCACGCTTGGGCACCGCGCCGAATCCTCGCATCACCTCGGCCAACATGCGGTCAATGACGCTGAGATGGAGATGAACCACAACGGGTCTTCCGGGCAATTCCCAGACGTAATAACCGGGCACGGCTTGTAAGCTTGGGTCCATTTCAGGTAACGTTTCATCGTACTACGGTGAGCAAAGAACTCTTTATCGTCGCCACTCCGATCGGCAATCTGGAGGACATCACGCTGCGCGCGTTGCGCATATTGCGCGAGGCCGACCTGATCGCCTGCGAGGATACGCGGCAGACGCGCAAACTGCTGGACCATTACGGAATCTCGAAGCCCGTGACCAGTTATCACGATCACAACGAGCAGGAGCGCACGGCGGAGTTGATCGGACGTCTGGAGAATGGCGAGAGCATCGCGCTGGTCTCCGACGCGGGCACTCCGCTCATTTCCGATCCCGGCTACCGGCTGGTTCGCGCGGCGGTGGAAGCGGGCATTACCGTCGTACCGATTCCGGGACCGTCGGCGGTAATGGGCGCGCTGGCAGCGGCCGGATTGGGAACGGATGCGTTCCGCTTCTGCGGATTTCTCCCTCCCAAGACCTCCCAACGCCAGAAAATTTTCGAGGAAATGAAGAAAGAGGACTGCACGCTCGTGTTTTACGAGGCCCCACATCGGATTCTGGAAACGCTCGAAGACATCGAAACAATAATGCGCGCGCGCCCGGTGGTGATCGCGAGGGAGTTGACGAAGCTGCACGAAGAATTCCTGCGCGGGACGGCGACGGAACTGCATTCGACCTTGTCGGCACGGCCGTCGGTGAAGGGCGAGATCACGCTGCTGATCGGCAAGGCGGAGCAGGTGGAAGAAGACGACACGCCGATTGAAGACGCGATTCGCGCGCTCGAATCCAGTGGCGTCTCAAGAATGGACGCGATCAAGCAGGTGGCGAAAGCTCGGGGATTGTCGAAACGGGAGGTGTATAAAGCGACGTTATGAAAAAATCGCTCCGCACTGGCGGGCAGCTCGCGGCTTTCCTGCGGGCAGTGGCGCAGGTGTATTATTCGTGTTAGGCGGAAATGTGTTCCGTTTCCCTGATGACTGCCTCTCTCCTCAGCATTCGCCAACTTATTTCGGCAGCGACAATCTGTCTGGCCGCGACCGCATTAGCGCAGCCGGAGCAACAGGAATCGCGGCTCGACGCGGCCCTGGCGGATCTGGCCTCTCGAGAAACGCGCGACCGCGGCCTTACCGCGCTCCTCGCGCAAAGCGGAATCCAGGTAGGCACCCCAGCCTCCATGCATGTCACGATGAACAATCTATTGCGTACCCACCCGCAGCAGGCAGAGCGTATCAAAACCACGCTGATCGCAGCCCTGGAGACACAGGGCGCCGAGCTGGAAAAATCGATTCGAGAGGCTCAGGCGCCGCTATCCGAGGCCTTCTACGAAATCCTGGTTATTTCTGACGGACGCGGTTGGGGGACTGCAGGACCCCCGTGCCGTGAAAGGCCTGCTATTGGCTCTTTCGGCTGGCAGCATCGCGGGCCTGGCCGACATTTGTCCCTCGGCGGTAGACGCGATCATAACGCGAATCCACGAGCCGGATCTCTATTTGGCCGGTGTCGCGGTGGGGGACCGGCGTCAGGCCGTCACAGCATTAGGATGGTGTCTGCAACGGTCCGCGATGATGGGCGCCAACCCGGACGTACTCGCCATAATTCGCCGCGAGCTCCTGGCGGATCTTAGCGACCCGGATCGGACCATTCGCGACCATGCCGTGGAAGCATTGGTCGCCTTAAGGGCAGATCCGGAAGTTCGAGCCAAGCTGCAGATCGTGGCCGACACCGATCCCTACATCGACTTGGAGTTAGGCTTGCCGGCTAAACCGGGCCCCCGCTACCTCATTCGTGAAGGCGCTTCGTTTGTCTTGAATTCCGAAGCATTTTCCTTCTATGTCACCCGAACGTCCGATACCCACGTCTGCCGCATCCAGCCAGCCTCCGAGGCGCTCGCCGAAGAGCAATTCCTCGGGCCTCAAAGCAAGGCCATGCTAAAGTCATTGATGTGCAGCCACTACGATCCCACCGGCCAGGATCCATCTCTATGCTGGAAGATAGAACCTGCTAACGCCTGCTCGCAGTGAGTGGGAATAAGGAAAAGCGACAGACGCCTTTTCTCTCGTCTCAAGCAAGGGGCACATTGCGATCTGTCCTCAGACTTGAGGTCGCGGGCGCGGGGCGGGTCTGACGGGTGCCAGGCAGCATGTTGCAGGACAAAGGGCCGGTTCTGTTTCGATCAACTCCGTGATCATGCGGATCATCGCCGGATGCGTTTCCACGGTGCCGGCGCGGGCCATTTTCACGCCTAGTTCTTCGCACGCCGCCCGCGCTTCGGTATCGAGATCGTAGAGCACTTCCATGTGATCCGACAAAAAGCCGATGGGCGCGATCACCGCGTCGGTACGAATCTCGCGAAGATAGTCGCAGATGTCGGGCTCCAGCCAGGGCTGGCCGGGAGGGCCGCTGCGGCTTTGATAGACCAGTTTCCAGTCGCTTCGGCCAACGCCCGCGGCCACTGCGGCGCAGGCGCGATTCAGCTCGTCGACATACGGACTCGACTGCGTCATCGCAATGGGAATACTATGCGCGGTGAAAATCAATTTGCCCTGCGGCACTTCGGCGATGGCGGCGCGGACGCGGTCCGTCATCGCTTCAAGGAACGCCGGATGGGCCGAAAACGGGCGGATTCTGGCAATTCTCGGAGCTCCCTCGACGGCGGCGCGGGCGCGATCGACATCCTCGGCGTACTGGCGGCAGCCGGAATAGGAGCCGAACGCCGAGGTGACGAACGCGATGGCATTGTGAATCCCGTCGTCGCGCATCTGCCGGACGGTGTCGGTGAGCATGGGATACCAGTTGCGATTGCCCCAATACACCGGGATTTTGACGACCTCTTTCAGCGCGGCGATCAGCGCGCGATTCTGATCGTTGATCGGGCTGCGGCCGTCGAAATGATAGTAGTGCTCGGCTACTTCGAGCATCCGTTCACGCGGAACGTTGCGGCCGCGCAAAACATTTTCTAAAAACGGAAGGACGTCTTCATGTTTTTCGGGCCCTCCGAAGGAAAGCACCAGCAAAGCATCGTATCGGGACACGATTTTATTGTACGGGTATGATGGAGGGGAAATGTCGCGTAGACGGGTGTGGCTGGGCGTCGCGATTTTAGCGGCGACGGCCACGATCTTCGGGGGATCCGCACTCTGGCGCGCTCGGGGCGTGCTGCGCGAAGCGCGCGAACACGTGTCTTCCGGCGCATCGTCCCGGTTCTCTGTCCGCCCGATAGTTCCGGTCATCCCCGCGGGCCTGGAATCGATGGGCGCGCCCGCGGTGTTCAACGACGCAGCCGTTTTCGAAGGGAATCTGTACGTCGCCGGACCGGCCGGAGTGACGAAATACGACGGAACGTCCGGTTCCATCCTGGCCCATTATCGCGTGGGCGCGGAACTGCCTCCGGCGCCGGTGACTTCCCTCGCCATCGGCCTGGCGGGCGATTCGCAGGGGCGCGAACTCTGGATCGGCACCTGGGGCGAAGGGCTCGTTGCATTCGACGGCCGGTCGTTCCGGCAGATTCGCGCGGAGGACGCGAGGCTTCGGAAAATCAGCGCGACTCTGCCGGTCGACACGGGCCGCATTCTCATCGGAACGGAGAAGGCAGGCGTGCTGGTCTACGACGGACATACGCTGGCTCCGTTTCATCCGTCGGTCGCCGACGTGGCCGTGACCGCGCTTGTCGGGAACGATGCCGACCTTTGGATCGGGACGCTAGACCGCGGGTTGCTGCACTGGAAGGCGGGCGCTGTCGAGGTGATCGACGACGTCCTCCCCGATAAACAGATCCTCTCGCTGGCATTGAACGGCGAGACGCTTTACGCAGGGACGGGCGTGGGGATCGCGGAGATTCGCGGCGGCAAACTGGCGCGCGTCCTGGCTCCTGGATATTTTGCGCAGACGCTTCTCGTCGCGAACGACAAGCTCTGGATGGGGACTCTCGAAGATGGCATGTTCGCCGTGCCTCTCGACGCGCATCCAGGCCGGCTGGCCCAACTCGACGCGGCGAGCGTGTGCCCCGGATGCTCGATTCGCAAGATTCTATCGATGGACGGCGAGATCTACGCGCTGGCAGAGGATTCTCTCTGGCATGGAAACGAAGCCGTCATTCGGCGCGAAGACGCGTTGCTGGCCGACCGCAACATCGCGGCGCTAAAAATGGATTCGACCGGGCGCCTCTGGATCGGCTTTTTCGACCGGGGCTTGCAAATCCTAAGTGCCAGCGGCGAGCGCGGGGAGCATCTGGAGGACGATCATCTGTTCTGCGTGAATCGAATCGCGCATGATTCTGTGAGAGGCGTCTCGGCAGTGGCGACCGCCAACGGTCTGGTGATGTTCGACACGACCACCTCGCGGCGGCGGGTGATCGGGCAAGCCGAGGGGCTGATCGCGAATCAAGTGACCGACGTGGTGCTGCGCGCCGACGGTTCCATGATCGCGGCGACGCCCGCAGGCGTGAGTTTCATCGACGCGACGGGCATCAGCAGCATTTACGCGTTTCAGGGCCTGGTGAACAATCACGTCTACGCGCTGGCCTCGGACGGGGCGCGGACGCTGGCTGGAACGTTGGGCGGATTGTCGATTCTGGACGGCGCGGCGGTTCGCGCCAGTTTCACCACTTCCAATTCGGCGCTGAAACAAAATTGGATCACTGGGATTGTTAAAGTCGATAAAGATTTCTTCGTCGGCACGTATGGCGCCGGCGTTTTGCGCATTACGGATAGAGGAGTGTGGGAAACGTTCGAGGATATGCGCGGGACCATCGAAATCAACCCGAACGCGATGGTGGCGACGCCGGGCGCGGTTTACGCAGGGACCCTCGACCGGGGCCTGGCGGTTTACAACATGTCTTCGGGCCGGTGGGGATTCTTTACGGCCCGCTTGCCTTCGCGCAATGTTACCGCGGTGGAAGCCCGGGGCGGCGTGCTCTATGTCGGAACGGATAACGGTTTGGTAAAGGCGGCGGAGACAACGGTGGTGACTCAATGAGATTGCTGTTCCTCCTAACGGCGGCCGGCTTGGCCTGGGGCGACGCTGGCGTCCTGATCCCTTCGACCGCAAAGCAACCCGATCCGAAGGTGCTGACGCTGGATGAGATGTCGATCGCCATCGTCATCGACAACGGGAATGCGAAGGTAAAGGTCCAACAGATTTTTTCGAACCACACCGGTTCGCCGATTGAGGGGAATTACGTGTTCGCGCTCCCTGGCCGGGCGCTGATTTCCGATTTCGCCATCTGGGACGACGTGACGCGCATCCCCGGAGTGATTCTGGAACGGAAACGCGCGGAGGAGATTTATAACGACATTCGCGCCCAGGCCTTGGACCCGGGCCTGCTGCAAATGGGCGAGCGCGATGCCGACGAGGCTCGCCGCAGTGCGATTTTCAGCGCCCGCGTCGTGCCGATTCCGGCCTATGGCACTAAGCGCCTGGAGATGGAATATCAGGAGCGGCTCACTGTGGAGCAGGGCGAGTCGATGTTCGCGATTCCACTGCGTCCAGATGTGTATCGCGCGCAAACGGCGGGTAAATTATCGATCACCCTGGAGATCAAGTCCGCGCATTCGATGAGCAATTTTCAGTTCGTCGGCAAAGCGTACGCCATGCAGACCGCCGCCCGCGACGCGAAATCGGTAAAAGCCAGCTTTGGCGGCAAGGCCGTGGCGCTGACCGAGGATTTCGCGCTGAAGTACGCTTTGGACTCTCGAAAAGACGCGCTTGAAGTCCTGACGTATCGCGATGGAACCGATCCTGGATTTTTCCAGGCTTCGGCGTTGCCCTCCTTGCCCACGGCCAACGCTCCGCTGGCGGCCCGTTCGATCGTCGCCCTGTTCGATACGTCGCTCTCCATGCAGTGGGAAAAACTCGAACGCGAGTTTCAGGCGCTGGAAGCGCTACTGCGGTCGCTGAAGCCGGCCGACGAGTTCAACCTGATCGTCTATAACGATAAGGTCGCTCCCTATTCGCCGGCGCCGGTCGCTGTGACTCCGGAGACCATCGACAAGGCGCTCGACTTTCTGCGTGCGGCTGCGCTGCGCGGCGGAACAGACCTGCAATTCGCTCTCAGCGCGGCGCTCGCGCAGCCAATGGCGCACGATCCCTATATCATCCTGCTGGGCGATCTGGGAGCCACGCGAGGCATCCTGCAAAACGGCAAGCTGGCCGAATGGTACGCGGGAAAATGGAAGCAGGTTGCGGAGGCCAAGCGTCCGCGCACCTATGTTTTCGCTGTCGGCGACGATGCGAACCTGCCTCTGGCGCGCATGCTGGCTCGCAGCAACGGCGTGCTGGAATCGGTGCGGTCGACCGAACCGATCGATTTCAAGCTGAAGGCGTTTTTGTCGAAGGTAGGCAGGAAACCGGTCGACAATCTGCGCCTCACCACGTCCATACCCGCCAATTTCGATTTGATTTATCCGCTCGAAGAGAGCGTGTTTCCCGGGTCGATGCAGACCTGGGTCGGCGAGTATAAAAAACCCGCGGCGCAGGCCATGTTCACCGTCCAGCAGACTCGGGCGACGGTTCCTTTGCCCGCGCAGAGTACCGAACATGAGTTTCTCCCGCGCGCCTGGGCCAAGGCTCGCGTCGATGCGTTGCTCGAAAAGATCGAGCGCGAAGGCGAGGATCAGGCGTCGATTGACGAGATCATCCGGCTGTCGAGAAAATACAAGTTCGTCACGCCGTACACATCGTTTCTGGCCGCGCCCCGCGCGCTGCTGCGGCCCCGCCTGATTCGTCCCGGCGATCCGGTACTCCGCGTGAAGACCGATGAATCGATCACGTCCGTCGTCGCGATGTTCCCGTTCGGCACCGTGAAAAAGCTACGCTACCTGAGCGGCGAAGACACCTGGCAGACGCGGTTTCTTGCGCCCAAGGACCTGGCCGACGGCACCTATCGCGTGCGCCTGCTGCTGCGCGACAAGCAGGGACGGACGTATCAGGAATCGAAGACGTTCGTGATTGCGAGCCAGCCTCCGGTGGTGAAAGTGAAGCTGGACCGGAAGCAATTCCATCGCGGCGAGGCCGTCAATCTGCACGTCAGCGCGTCGGACACCACCCGCACCATCGTCGCGCGAATGCACGGCGCAGCTCCGGTGTATCTCAAATGGAACGCGGAGATCGGATCGAACACCGGCCAGTTGCTGGTGCCCGCGACGTTCGCGGCAGGCCGCTACAAAGTCACCGTGACGGCGGAGGATTTCGCGCATAACATCGGCAGCGGGGAGGTGGAAATTGAAATTCTTCCCTAATGTGAAGACGGCAGTCGCGGTGCTGGCTCTCGGCGGATTTTTCGGGGCGCGCGCGGAGCTCACCAGGTGGGCTGAAGGCATCAGCGCCGGGAATCGCATGGAAGCGGTGTTCTTCCGCAATGTCCTGTTGCCCAGCGGCATCGTGCCGGTCCGGCGTCCGCCGAAGGAGACGCGTCCGGAACTGACCAAGCTCATCGGTTCGACACCGAACGACGCCGAACTGTATTCGCTCCGCGCGCTCGAAGATGAGCAGCAGCTCAATTTCACCGCCGCCGAAGACGACTGGAGAAAATGTGCGGACATCGCGGCGGACAAAGGCGCCGCGCGTCTCGCGCTGGCTGATTTCTACCACCGCCGCCTGCGATCGCGCGACGAATTCAACGTGCTAATTGCGGCATCGTTCGAGCCCGCGCCCGCGTCTGAAAAATTGCTCCCACCCCCGGCGCAACGGCCTTGGAAGACGTTTCAGCGGTCGATCGATCTGGTGGGCGAAGCACGACTCGATCCCTTGCTCGCCGTCGGGCAATATTCGCAGTGGATCGCACGGTACCCGTCGGAAACCGGTCTCTATCGAAACTTCTTCGCTTTTACGATGGCGCACGCACGCTACGAGATCGCGAGCGACGTGATCTCCGCGTATAAGAAAGCTGTTCCCGGCGACGTGGAATTTCCCATCGAGGCGACGGCTGAGATCGCTGCCAAGAGCACCTCAGCCGCTCGGGCCTTGGAAGTTTACGACCACAGTTTCAAGCCGCTGTGGCCGGATTCTCTGGTGAAGCAGTATTTCGACTTGCTGAAACAGTCGAATTCGTTGCGGGCATATCTGGAAAAGGCTCGCGCCGCCGTTGTGGCCAATCCTACCGATCTGGCCAGCGCCGCGCGCATCTTTCACTATTGGAGACAGCAGGGCAATTCCGGCGCCGCGGAGCGCGCGCTGGCAGAATTTCGTCAGCGCAAGGAGAGCAAACGTTCGGCCTGGACCGCCGAGGAGTTGTCGACGCTCGCGCAATTGTACGAAGCGTCGCACAACTACGACGAGTCGGCCCGGAATTATTACGCGCTCTATAATGTCGGGGGTAATGACGATAAAGTGGCGGCGACGGCACTGGGAAGCCTGGCGCGGCTCATACTTTCGGCGCCGGAGCAGGCGATTCGATTAGGCTCCGGAAATCTGACAATGTATCGCGACGTTGCGACCATGGATCCTCACCCCGGTTTTCTGAACGGCGCGCTTTCGCTGTTGCTGAATACCAGTGAGCCGGCCGCCCAATATAAGCAGGAGGAGATGAACGCGGGGCCGTATTTCCGGCGCGCAAAAGCGGCGGAACTGGTGGCGTTGTTCGAATCCCGTTTTCCGAATTCACCGGAACGTCCGGATCTTCGCGAGCGCGTCATCGAAGGCTACTCGGTCTATGGCGCGAGCGATGCCGTGATTCGCACGGGCGTCAAATTTCTCTCGGATTTTCCGAATGCGTCGAATCGAACCGCGGTCGCGCTGCGTGTCGCCGATGCGTATGCGCGAACGAATCAGTCCGCGCGGGAGTTCGCGCTCTACGATACGCTGCTGGTGGAGCTTGCCAAGCGCGCCGACGGTATGCCGCTGGGCGCGCTGCCTCCGCCCAAGCCCCCTCCCTCCGAAAATCAGGACAATAAAACCCCCGCGCAATACGACGCGCTTCGCTCTCCCGATTACGCCCGCGTGCTCGACCGGTACGTCGCGCGGCTGGTTTCCTTGAAGCGCACCCGCGATGCGTTGGCGATCTACCGCCGTGAAATCGACCGCAACCCGGCCGATCCGGGCCTCTACGATACCCTCGCTGCGTTTCTTGAACAGAATGACATGGGTGCGGAGATTGAGGCTGTGTACAAGCGCGCCATCGCCCAGTTTCAGGATCACAGCTGGCAACACAAGCTCGCCCGCTGGTATCTGCGCCAAAAGCGGCAAGCCGACGTGGCCAGGTTGACGCGCGACGTGGTCAAGGTCTTTTCGGGCACCGAGCTCGACGAATATTTTCGCGAAATCGTTAGCCCCGCGCAGCCCGTCGGGCCCGCGCTTTACCTGCAGCTGAACCTTTACGCGCATCAGCGCTTCCCGCATTACCTGGCCTTCGCGCGCAATTTGTTGACCGCGTACTCCTCAGGCCCGACCACCGATATGGCCGCTTACGAAGCCGTCCTGCGCCGCCACTGGTACGATGCCGACGATCTGCGGATGCGGTTCTTTGAACGTCTTTCGAAGACCGGCCGCCTGGACGCGGAGCTCTCGGTCGTGCGCACGTCGAACCCGGCGGCCTACTCCGGCAAGTGGGAGGATGCGATGAATCAATCTCCCGTCGCCGTTAGATTGCTGGCCGAAGGGGAAGCCTGGCGCGGTCATTATGAAAACGCCGCCCCTCTGTTCCTGGCGATGGAGGCGAGCTTCCCGGCCGATCACACGCTGGGCGCTCGGACGGCCTCTGTCTATCGCTCGCTGGGAACGATCGACCCCAAACTGACCGACACCGCCGTCGGCGTGGAAGAAAAACTCGCGCAGGCTGACCCGCGGGATCGCCGCACCTTAACCTCGATCGGCGAGATCGAAGCGGAGCGCGACCATTTTGACAAGGCCCGCGCGGCCTGGGATCGCATTCCTGAAATCGAACCCGCGCGGCCCGACGGATATCTGGAAGCGGCCACCGTTTTCTGGGATTACTATCGCTACGAGGACGCGCTGCGCTGGATCGAAGAAGGCCGAAAACGTTTTAAACAGGATTCGCTGTTCGCGTACGAGGCCGGAGCCATCCGCGAGAATCAGCGCAACTTCGACCGCGCGATTCGCGAATATGCGAAGGGCGCCATCGCGCAGCCCGGTTCGAATTCGGAGCAGCGATTGTTGCTGCTGGCGCGCCGGCCGGCATTGAAGCCGCAGATCGAGCAGCTGACCACGAGTTTGGTCTCTGACCGCAATCCCCAGCCGGGCATGTTCCAACTGCGGGTCGCGCTGCTGCGGAATCAGAATCGCCGCGATGATCTGGAACGTTTCCTGCTGAACGCCGCTTCGCGCACCAATTCGCTCGAAGTGCTTGCGCAGATCGAAAGCACGGCGCGCGTAGACGGATTTCCGAAGGCGCAACTGGCGTCCATCGAAAAACAGATTGCGTTGATGTCGGATCCAGTCGAAAAGGTGCGCCTGCGGCTTGTTCTAGCGCGCTTTGAAGAAGGGCAGGGGCAAGCGGCGCAGGGAGCGGCCGTGGTCGACGCGTTGTATCGCGAAAATCCGGCCATTCTTGGAGTGGTCCGCGCCGCGGTCGATTATCACTGGCGAAACAAAGATTCCCGGCGGGCGGTGGATATTCTCGAAGAGGCCTCCAGCCGCTCCTCGGCAGCCTATCGCTCGCCCTTCCTGGTGGAAGCGGCGCTCAAGGCCACCGACGCCGGCGATTACACGCGCGCCCGGATCATGGTCGGTTATCTACAGGTCTTCGAACAGCCGTACAAGGCCGAATACATCGCGCTCAAGGCGGATACTTACGCGCGCCAGGGCGACGATCGCGGCCTGCGCACCTTCTACGAAACGACCATTCGCTCTCTTTCCGGAGCGACGACGATTCCCGCGCAGCAGCGTACCGAGCGGATCGCCGCCATCCGCGCCTCGCTGATTCCGGTCCTGACTCGCGTGAAGGATTATTCGGCGGCTGTGGATCAATACATCGAAATCCTGAATCGTTTCCCCGAAGACGACGCTCTGGCGCGCGAAGCCGCGCTCTACGCGCAGCAGTACGGCGTCGCCAAAAAACTGCACGATTTCTACGCCAAGACGGCCGCCGATTCGCCGAAGGATTATCGCTGGCCGATGGTGCTGGCTCGCATCGAAACCCAGATGGAAGATTATCCGGCGGCCATCTCGTCATACACCCGCGCCGCCGTGGTGCGCCCGGATCGCGTCGATCTGATTAAGGAGCGCCTCAATCTAGAGGAGCGCCTGCTTCGTTTCGAGGAAGCCGCGGCTAGCGCGCAGAAACTTTACGATCTGACGTACCGCAATCCGGCGTGGATGGAAAAGCTGGCCGAATTGCGCGCCCGCCAGGGCCGGACCCCCGACGCCGTCACCGCCTTGAATAGAGCGTGGATCGACGGCCGCGCCGATAGCGCCGCGAACTATTTGACGGTCGCGCAAAAACTGGAAAGCTGGGGGATGCTCCCGGAAGCCCGTAAGTATGCCGAGGAAGCGCTGAAGCGTGCTCCGGAAGATTCGGTGAAAATCTGGGCCCGCATCCTCGCGCGCCAGCAGCAGTATGATGCGGTGTTCGCAAAGCTCCCGACGTTGAAAGCGGCCACCTCCGCGCAAGTTGCCCAAACAGTGGCTGCCGTCGCGGCAACTTACTCCGCTGACGACAAGACGAAATTTGCGGCGTCCATAGAGAAGCAGCCGCTGCGGATCTCGCTCGCTGAAAGCGCCGGCCTCACCGACTTCGAACTCAAGTGGCGCCTCGCCTCGGCGATGGCCAGACCGGGCACCGCCGCGTCCAATCAATCCATCGAACGCATTGCCGCGGTCGAGAAAAGCCAGCTGCGCCTGGACGAATTGGCCGCCCAGCTGGAAGCCTACGACCGCATTCTGCCGCCGCAAAATGCCCGTCACGAATCGGAGGAAGAGGATTGCTACCGCTCGAGCGGCAACACCGCTGCCGAACTGCGCGTTCTGAAGCGTCTCGCCGATCGTCACGAAGCCACCGGCCCTCTGCTCGAACGCTATACGCGGTTGCTGATCGCGCAACCGCAGCGACTGGCCGCCGCCATCGCCGCCGAATCCGACGCCGGCACCGTGAATTCGATGCTCAACTACGTCATGCAACACGCGTCGAGTCCAGTCGCGCAGCAGGCCATCGCGGCGCGAGGCCAGAAGAACGGCGCTCTCTGGACCAAGGCGTACACTTCGCTCACCGGTCTTTATTTCGCCAGCTCCGCGGCGCCCGTGAAGAGCGCCTTCACCGCGATTCTCGGCCCCATGACCGTCGGCGCGCGCGTCGGCAAGCCTATCGATCGCGATCAGCAACTGGCCGGCGATGACTGGTTTTACTACGGTGGCCGCTACGGCGAATATCTCGGCGCGATCAAGCAGGCGGGCTCCGAAGACTACCTGCCGGCGATGGTGGAAGCCACGCCCGGCCGCTCCGAAGCGTACTTCACGATGGCCGAATACTCCGGCTCCATGGACGATTATCTGTACGCGTTGGAATTGAATCCTGCGCGCGCCGACGTGCATGACCGCCTGGCCGTCGTCGCCCAAAAAGCCGGCCGCTCCGCCGACGCCGTCCGCGAGTGGAAGCTCGCCCTCGCCGCGCTTTCTCAAATGATGGACCGCTCGCGCGTCCCCCAGAAGTTCTGGCCGGATTTGAGCGACACTCTACGCCACATCGGCGAAGCGCATCAGCTGCCCGCCGTGCGCGACGACGTCGAAAAGATCCTGCGCACCTACATCCGCCGCAACGGGTCATTTCAGATCGAAGAAATTTTGGAGAGCGCGTTCATCGCCTCGGGCGATCCCGCCGCGGGGCTGAACTGGATCGCCGAACTCTCGCGCGCCGCCGCCGATCCCGTGCAATTTCTCGACGCATTGGTCGATCGGTCCTGGGTTCCCGATGCCCACAAGAATATTTTGTACCGTCAAATCGTCGAGAGTGCCGAGACGCGCGTTGCGCAATCCTTCGGTGAACAGCAGTTCACGGCGCAGAATCTGCTGTGGACCTCTGAGACGCACTGGGTGGCGTTCCTGCTGACTCGCCGTGACGTTCCCACAGCGTTACAGACCGCCGCCACAATGCTGGCCGAGGCTCGAAAGCAGAAAATCAGGGAAGCCGAAGTCGTGGAGCTGGAAGTCCGCCTCGCCGTGCGCACGCGAACACTTGTCGCGCAACTGTCGAAATATCGCGATCCCCTACCGCTCGATCAGCTGCGCAACGCCGCGAACACTTTGTCTGAGGAAGGCGAGGCCGTGTCTGCGCGCCGCGTGCTGGAATTCATTTATCTGAGCCAGATGAAGGCCGGCAATCTCGACCAGGCCACCTTCCTCGGTTTGGCCGAAGTCAGGATTGAGGACAACGACATGGCGGGCGCGATGGCGCTGCTGCGGCGCATGGTTCTTATCTCCGGCGAGCCGTTCACCGGCCTCGATTCAGCGGCCGCGCTGCTCGAACGGACCCATCATCCGGCCGGGGCCGTGGAGTTGCTGGTGACGCTCATCAAAGCCGAGCCTTGGAATCGAGACGCCCAGCGCCGCCTCGCCGAAGCGCAGGGAACCGCTCCCAAAACCGCGAATCCGTGGGACACGCTGCCCGCCGCCGCGCCCGCGAAAGAGAAAGCGCTTTTGGCGATCATCGCCGCCGATCCTCGTCCCACCGCGCCTCGCGTGCTGTTGTTCCACGCGGCGATGGATAATCGTCACGACGCGCTCGCCCTCGCCGTAGCGCGACAGCTTTTGCCCCAGTTTTTCCGTGAAGACAGCGAATATACGGAATGGGTCGCCAGGAGCTTTCTGCCGGCGTTCGGTAACGCGGAGCGGGCGTCCATTGCGCGCGGCATGGCCGACGCCGAGCAGCGCCTGGGCGATCCGCGCGCTGCGTTTCTTTACGCGAGCATCGCGCAATTCATCGCGCCCTCCGACGCTGGCCGCAGAACTCTAAACGTGTTGCGCGCGCAGATTGAGGCCGAAGCGAAGAACGAGACTCGCCGCCCGATGATCAACGACGGCGTTGAGCAGGATCGATTGGTTCGCCCGAAAGTAGGTGCCCTATGAGGAGGCGTCTCCTGATTCTCTCCGCGGCCGCGCTTGCGGTCATGATGTTCTGGGCGCTGGCGCAGCCCGCGCCGCAGCCCCTGTCGAGCCTGTTCCCCTCCGGCGCGCTGCTCTATCTCGAAGCGAGGGATTTCGGCGCGCTGCTGGCCGATTGGAATGGGTCGGCGGAAAAGCGCGACTGGCTGGCAAGCCCGAATTACGATGGCTTCTCGCGCTCCTTGTTGTTTCTGAAGCTCGGCGACGCGCAGACGCAGTTCGCCACCGCCGCCGGAGTGCCTCCCGATTACGCACTGCTCACTTCCATCGCCGGAGCGAATTCGGCCTTCGCCATGTATGATATCGGCAAGCTGGAATTTCTCTACGTGGCGCACATCCCTTCGGCGCGCGCCCTGAACACGTCGCTCTGGAAGCTGCGCGGCACTTATCAAACGCGTCACGCCGGCAATGCCGATTATTTTGTCAAAGAAGACAAGGCCTCACATCGCGTCGCCGCGTTTGCCTATACCGGCGATACGCTGCTGCTGGCCACGAGAGAGGATCTCATCGCGGGCTCTTTGCGATTGATGGCCCGCGAAGCGCTGCCGCCGGTCGCATCCGAGCAATGGTTCATGGATTCGGTGCAGGCGGCTTCACCCGGACCCAGCGATCTGCGCCTGGTTTACAACATGTCGAGACTCGCGCGCACCTACCAGTTCCGTTCGCACTGGATCCAGAGCAACGTGCCGGAGCTTCGCCAGTTCTCGGCCGGGCTTACCGATCTGGAGCACGCGCGCGGAGAGATTCGCGAACGCCGCGTCCTGCTCCGTGCGACTCCTTCGGACGCCATGGAGAGTGCCGAGAGCGCCACCGGCCAGTTGCTCGCCGCTGTTCCCGACGATGCCGGCCTTTATCGCGCCTGGCTCCATCCCCAGGCGGGGCAAGCCGCAACATGGGTTGAGGAAAAAGTATTTCCATCGGCCACGGCATCCGCGCCACGATCGAAACTTGCGCCTGGGTATTCGGAGAGCGCCGAATCCGGCAGCGAAACGGATCTCGAATCCAGAATCGACGAACGGCCCATCACGGAAACGCGCGATTCGCTCAAGCCGCTTCGCGACAGATTGGCCGCCGCACGGATCGACGCCATGCTCGACGTGTCATCCACCAAAGTTGATGCCGATCAGGTCTATGTGCGTCCGCACTCGGTCATCGTGCTGCTGGCCGCGACCGCGTGGGATGCCGATGCGATTCGTACCGCACTGGGCGCGGCCGCCGAAGGCTCCTGGTCCAACGCCGGAGCCGCGACCTGGCGCACCGGCACGGGGGGCGTCCGCGAACTGGAGGGATTGGCGAAACTCGCCATGGCCTCCGACGGGAAATGGTTAGTTATCGGCGACTCCGCCGAAATGGTGAACGCCGTTTTCGCGCGCCGCACCCGAACCGCCGTTGCCGGAGCCGCCTACGCCGCGGGATGGCGCCACGCGCGGGAGTTGCCGAACTTCGAGCGCATGACTACGCTCATTGATTTTCCTCAGCGTCCCGCCGACGGGTCCGGCGAGCCGCCTTATTTTTCCTCCAATCTCGCCAGCCTCGGCCGCTCGTTGATCGGCACCGCGTCGATCGTGGTGCATGACGCGGGGACCATGCTGCGCGAATCCGTTGTGTATAGACTGAATCCGTGACCGCTCTGCTCGCGCTTGTCCTGGTAGCCGACGTCAACTATATCGTCGTCGACGTCCACACGCGTCAGGTCGTCAAGCGGGATTGGCCGGGAGCGGAAGTCCCGATTCCAGTAGGTTCATTGGTAAAGCCGTTCACTGCCCTCGCCGCCAGCGGACCGTTTCCCGAATTCGTCTGCCACGGAGCGATTGACCGCTGCTGGTTTCAAAAAGGCCACGGCCCGGAGCAATTTCGCGACGCGCTCGCGAATTCCTGCAACGCGTATTTTCTTGAACTCGCAAAGAACGTGGACGGACACTCGCTAGCCGTCGTGGCCGCAAAGTTCGGCATTCCTCCGCCCATGTCCGACACGCCCGAGGCTCGAATCGGCCTGGGTAGAGATTGGCAGATCTCGCCCCTCGCGCTGACTCGCGCCTATTGTGAGCTCACCTCGCGCGCGGCCGAACCGCGCGTCGCGGACATTCTCGCCGGCATGAAGCAGGCGGCCGAATCGGGCACCGGCAGAGCGATCGGCCACGGTGCGCTGGCCAAAACCGGAACGGCTCCGTGCGTGGCCCAACGCAAGCATAAGGGCGACGGCTTTACCATCATTCTGGAGCCGGCCGATGCGCCACGCATCGCGATTCTAGCGCGGGTTCACGGCGTTCCCGGCGCCGAAGCTGCGAAATCCGCGGCGGGCCTGGAACGGAGCCTGCGATGATCGTCGCGATCTGCGTGTTCAGCCTGTTTCATCCGGTTGAACTTGAATTGCAACGGGCGCCATCGGGCATCGTCGTGGTGGAACAGAACGGGCGCCGCCAAACCCTCGAAGGATCGGGCATTCTGAAACTCCGCGGTCCAGCCAGCGCCAGCGGACGCAATGGTGCGGACACTGACTTCATCCTCAGCATCCCCGGGAAAATCCGCCGTGAATTTCATGGGCGGCTGGAGGTGCGCGAACAGGACGGCCATTTGCTCGCGATCGTCAAAATGGATCGTGAAAACGCGGTGGCTTCTATCGTCGCCGCGGAGAGCCCGCCCGGCGCGCCGCTCGAAGCAAGAAAGGCGCAAGCCGTTGTGGCGCGATCCTTCCTGATCGCCGCGCGCAACCGGCATGAAGGCTTCGATTTTTGCGACACCACGCATTGCCAGTTTCTGCGCGAAGCTCCGGCTGCCGGAAGTCTCGCGGCAAAGGCTGCGGAGGAATCGCGTGGCCTCGTCGTCGCTTATCAGGGCAGTGCGATCGCCGCGCTCTATTCGGCAAACTGCGGAGGCAAAACGCGGACGCTGGAGGAAGCCGGTTGGAACGCCGAAGCGTATCCCTACTTTGGCGTCGACTGCCCGGTGCGCGGCGCAGTCGCGGGGCATCGCATCGGCATGTGTCAGGAAGGCGCGGCGCAGATGGCTCGGAACGGGAAAACCTTCCGCGAGATTTTGGCGGTTTATTTCCCGGCGACGACGGTGACTGAGGGGACAGGCTTATAACCCCAGACGTCAGAGTCTGTTTGAAAACTGCCCTGTGGGGCGGGCTACGAGCCCGCAGCCTGCTACCAGCAGGCTCTTTGGCCGATGAAAACAAGAGCCGCCCGGTGGGCGGCTGCGGGCTGGTAGCCCGCCCCACGTTTGAAGAGTCCGCTGGCCGGGCTAACGCGGATAAGGATGCCCCCGCAGCGTCGTCAGTGCGCGGTAAATCTGCTCCGCCAGGACCACGCGCGCCAGCTCATGCGGCATCGTCATCGGCGAGAGCGCCAGCAGCAAATCCGCGCGAGCCCTCCATTCCGCGGGCAAGCCATCCGACCCGCCGATCACGAACACCATATCGTGCAGTTTTTCCACCTGTGCGATAAACGCCGCGGAACTGAGCGCCTTCCCCAGCGGATCCAGCAAAATCTTCGCCGCCGCCGGATGCTTCACCCACGGATCGAACCGCGCCGGATGAATCTCGCGCATCTCGCACGTCGCATAACGCGTCGAACGCCTGATGTACTCTTCGGCCATCGCGTTGGCGTGGGTGTCGCGCGCCTTGCCTATGAAGTAGAGCCAGATTTTCACTTCAGAAACGTACGGATGCGTTCCACTGCGGCCATCAAATTCTCGTACGAATTGGCGATGGAGAAGCGCAGATAACCCTCGCCATATTCGCCGAACGCACCGCCGCCCAGGCAGGCCACGCCCGCGTCGTTCAAAAGGGCATCGGCCAGTTCCTTGGACTTCCAACCGGTTCCGGTGATGTCCGGGAATACGTAGAACGCGCCCTCCGGAATCGGGCACTTGAATCCGCGCAGGGAGTTAACCCCGGCGCAGAACGCATCGCGCCGGCGACGAAATTCGGCCACCATTTTCTCGGCGTCATCCTGAGGGCCTTCGAGCGCGGCGATGCCCGCGCGCTGCGTGAAGGACGCGGTGCAGGATGTCGAATTGACAATCAGCAGGTTCACGGGCTCGACCAGCCATTGCGGCATTACGCCGTAGCCCAGGCGCCAACCGGTCATGGCATACGTTTTCGAAAATCCATCGAGGATGATGGTCTTGTCGAGCATCCCCGGCAAACTGGCAATCGACAACGGTTTTTCGCCGAAATAAATGCGCGAATAGATTTCGTCCGACAGAATCAGGACGTCTTGATCGCGCAGCAGGTCGGCCAGCGCGCGAATGTCTGCCGACGGAATCACGCCGCCGGTTGGATTTTGTGGCGAATTAATCACGACCAAGCGCGTTTTCGAACTGAGCTTGGCGCGAATCTGATCGACCAGCGTTCCGCTTTCGAGCGACGAATAGGGAACCGGCGTCGCGCCCGAGAACTTGATCATCGATTCGTAGATGGGGAAGCCGGGATTGGGATAAATCGCCTCGTCGCCTTCTTCGAGCAGCGCCATCATTGGAAAAAACATGATCGGCTTGCCGCCCGGAACGACGGTGACCCGGTCCGGACCTACTTCGATGCCGCGAGTCCGCGAAACGTACGCCGCGATCGCGGTCCGCAGCTCAGGCAGGCCTTGCGTTGGGCCATAATGCGTGAAGCCCTGATCGAGAGCGGTTTTCCCGGCCTCTACGACGTGTTTGGGAGTCTCAAAATCGGGCTCGCCGATCTCGAGATGAATAATGCTGCGGCCCTGCGCTTCGAGGGCGCGCGCTCGGCGCAGCACCTCGAACGCGGACTCGGTTCCAATGCGCGACATCCGGTTGGCTAGTTTCATTTTTTGGAGAAGAAAGGAATGTTATTGCGGGTTTCGGCCAGTTCGACTGCGTCGCCGATGGCGACCCGGTCGCCGGAGATGCGCGCGGTCAGGCGTTTGCCGTCCTCCAACGTCACAATCGCGAGTTGGTAAGGCGCGTCGGCGGCGAACTGCTCTGGCGGTGCGAAGACCACCGTTTCGGTGTAAATAACGCCTGTCATGCGGCCCCCAGGATGGTCACGACCGCGGTTGCGCCGCTTCCACCGAGATTTTGTGTCAGGCCCAGATCGTGACGGGCGATTTGGCGCTGGCCCGCATCGCCTCGGATCTGCAAAACAACGTCGCAAATCTGGGCGACTCCCGTCGCGCCCACCGGATGGCCTTTCGATTTAAGGCCCCCGCTGGTGTTGATCGGCCGTTCGCCGCGCAAGCAGGTTTTGCCTTCGAGCACATAAGGCCCGCCGGAGCCTTTTTCGACGAATCCCAGATCTTCCGTGGCGACGATTTCGGCGATGGTGAAACAGTCGTGCAGTTCGGCGAACTGAATGTCGGCTGCGGTCACGCCGGCCATTTTATAAGCCTTCTGCGCGGCTTCTTTGACCGCCCGGAAAGTGGTGATGTCGTCCTTTTCATCCAGCGCCACATGGTCCGATGTCTGCGCGATCCCCCTGACGCGAATGGGCTTCGACGTAAATTCGTAGGCTCGCTCAAGCGGGCAGATGAGCACGGCAGCAGCGCCGTCGCTGACCAGCGAACAATCGTAGACGGTCAGAGGATCGGCAATGGGTTTTCCGTTGAGCGCCTGCTCCATGGTGATGATTTTACGCATGTGCGCCTGCGGATTTTTCGCGCCGTTCGCATGATTTTTCACCGCGACAGCCGCCAGTTGTTCGCGTGTGGTGCCGAACTGATGCATGTGGCGGCGGGCGATCATGGCGAACAGCGCGGGAAACGTCGCCCCGGCGCGTCCTTCGCCCGCCATATCGCCGGCGCCGGCCAGAATTTCGGTGACTTTTGGGGTGGTCTGCGATGTCATTTTTTCGACCCCTCCGACCAGCACCAGATCGTACATTCCAGAGGCGACGCTCGAAAAGGCATGAAAAAAAGCCGAACCGGAAGAGGCGCATGCAGCCTCAAACCGGGTGCAAGGCACGTGTTCGACGCCCATGGCTCCGGCGATGTACGGAGCCAGGTGATTTTGGCCAACAAAGGAGGGCCCGGCAAAGTTGCCGAGGTAAAAAGCTTCTATTTTTGAAGGACTTACCTTGGCATCCGCGAGGCAGGCGAGGCCCGCTTCGACAGCCAGCGAACGAAGATCCCGGTCGGCGAACGCGCCGAACGCAGTTTTCCCAACGCCAATAACCGCCACTTCTCTCATATATGATTAGGATAGCGCGCCCGATAGAAGAAGAGACAGTAAAGGAAGCAATGCACGCTTTGCCCACCTACATCGTCAATTCTCGTAGATGGCTAGCGGTGTATTGTCGGTCACATTGGGAACTGTCATGAGCGAAGCTCCCGGTTCAACCAGATTTGACGCCGCTCCGCTGTCGTCGGAGCACCAGACGCGCTTCGTCGAGCAGAACATGCGCCGCGTGTTCCTGCTGATCTACCGCATGGTGGGAAATGTCGCCGACGCGCAGGATTTGACTCAGGAAGCGTTTATCAAGGCTCTGCAGCGGCAGGATCAGTTGAAGGACTTGGAAAAAGCCGCGCACTGGTTGTCGCGCATCGCCAGCAACACGGCCATCGATTTTCTGCGGCGGTCGGGCCGCGTCAGTTTTTCCGACATCGATGAGATGGCGGACCCGGTAACCAGCGCTCACGAAAATAATCCGGAGCAACTGGTGTTGCGCGGTGAGCATCACGCGTACCTGGAAGCGGGATTGAATTCGCTCACCGGGCGTGAGCGGACGGCCTTGCTACTGCGGGACGTGGAAGGGCTGCCGGCCGAAGAAGTGGCCGCGCAGTTGAATTGTTCCAAGGCTACCGTTCGGTCGCACATCGCCAATGCACGGGTAAAACTGCGCAAGTATCTGGACAGGCCGATAAAAAGAGGCATCGCATGAACGGGCACGTAAGAGAGACGGATCTGGCGCTGTACGCATCGGGCGACGTAAGCCTGTGGCATCGCGCGTCGATCCATCTGCATATCCGTCAGTGCGAAAAGTGCCGGGAAGTCGTGAACGAATTTCGCGTGGACGCAAGAATCCTGCGCGACGCCTCGGCGGTACTTCCGGAAGGAGTGGACTGGGCGCGATTGTCGGCGGAGATGACTGCGAATGTCCGCGTGGGTCTCGAAGCGGGCGAGTGTGTCGCGCCCCGTGGAAGGGGTCGATTGCGCAAGGCGATTCCCGCGTCGATTCCCGAACGGTGGCGTCCGGTGGCGCTGGCTTCCGCGGTGGCGGCCATGCTGACCGTGATGCTGGCGGGCGCCTGGTGGCTGAATGTGCCGGCGCAGGACACGCAGGCGCTCAACCGGGCGATGCATTCGATCTGGCACGGGCGGGCGGCGATGTCCGATGAACGGGTCGCGGTAATTGAGGCGTCCTCGGAAGGGATCGAGTTGCGCAAGAACGGCGGATCGCTGGGCGTCACGCAGGATGCGGCGCGGCTGATGACGGTGTCGGTGAGCACGCAAGGTTCGGCCAGCGCGCATTACGTGGATCAGGATACGGGGCAAGTGACGATTACGAGTGTGTATGCGCAATAACTTCGTCATTTTCGTGCTGGCGGCCATCGCAGCGACGGCACAGGCGCCCGGGCGCAAGATCGATTTTCCGGTCGATTCACCGATCACGGCGGTTTCGTCGGATTGGAGCGAGACGAAAGCCACACCCCGCGGCGGCGCGTACGTGCTGGACGTGCATGCGGTGCTTTCGCTGCGCAATTCCAGCCAGAAGCGCATTCGCGGAGTGATGCTGGCCGTGCAGGCGCAGGAAGTGACGCCGGGCGGCAAGGGATCGGTTTCCGTGCCCAGTCTGGACGTGGCGCCGGGCGAGGCGTTTCCACTGCGCATCGATCTGCCGCTGATGTGCCCCCTGGGCGCTGGTCCGAATGTCGAAGTGAAGCTGGACGGAGTGCTGTTCGAAGACTTGACATTCTATGGCTCCGACCGGTTGAACTCCCGCCGCAGGATGACGGTGTGGGAGCTGGAAGCGCGGCGCGACCGGAAATATTTCAAGACACTGCTGGAGACGGCGGGCAATGAAGGCTTGCAGAAAGAAGTTTTGAGCAGCATCGCGCGACAGGCGGATCGTCCGTCGACCGGCGTGCAGATGGTGCGCGGACGTTCGACCAATACGGATCCGGAGCGCGAAGTGCAGTTCGCGTTTCTGCACATGCCGGACTCGCCGGTAGATCCCATCAGCGGGACGGCGCGAATCGCGGGCAATGAAGCGCGTACACCGCATATCAATCTTCAGAATCGCTCCGAGCGCGCGGTGAAGCACCTGGAATTGGGCTGGATCGTAAAGGATCAGCAGGGGCGTGAGTTTCTGGCGGCGTCGATACCGTCGGATGTGAGCCTTGCGCCAGGCAAGTCCGGCCTCGTGACGCAGGACACGGCCCTTCGATTTTCCGAGCGGACACAAGTGGATTCGATGACCGGATTTGTTTCCAGCGCCGAGTACGCGGACGGATCGTACTGGATTCCGACCAGGGGCGAGTTGAACGATCCCAAACTGCGCGGCGTGATTGCGCCGTCGCCCGAGGAGCAGAGGTTGTTGCAGATTTATCGCAAGAAGGGTCTCAACGGGCTGATCGAAGAACTCAAAAAGTTTTAGGCGGCGTGACATCCCCTCCATTACGCGGCGAACTGTCATCTGAGCCGGTACGGAACCCCGACAGTAATGGAGGGGATGTTACGACGGGCAGTCTGAGACACTTCTATTGATGGACTTCGAAATTTCTCCAGCCGAAGTGAAGCGACGGCTCGACGCGGGTGAAAAATTGCATCTCATCGACGTGCGGGAGCCCAACGAATTCGCAATCGCGCGCATTGAAGGCAGCGAGTTGATCCCAATGCGCCAGGTGCCAGGCGAATTGCAGATGCTGGAAGGCCGGGCGGATGAGGCCCCTTTGATCGTCTTCTGCCACACGGCGTGCGGAGCCTGAACGTCGTGAACTGGCTGCGCGGGCAGGGCCTGGAATCGTGTCAGAGCATGGCGGGCGGGATCGACGCCTGGAGTTTGTCGATCGATCCGTCGGTGCCGAGATATTAACGATGCGATTGGCGGCAAATCTGAATGTTCGCGGCTGCGGCGTCGGCGCAGGTTAGAACCTTGGGTGTTTGTGAAGCCCTGAATTCCACGATCTCCGGCGAAGAGGTTGTCATTCGCGGACGGTTTGCTCGGTGGGTCCACGGCACAGCGTTTTTCGAAGGCCTTAAGGTTGAGACGTGCCCGGGTTGGCGTACACGTTTTTTCACTGCACCAGCAGCAATCGGAGTTGAATACGTTTCCACGCCTGAGGCGCACACGCCGATAACACGAGCCGCGGCTCTTGAGTTTCTTGAAAGAATCTTTAGGCACAGTGTGTCGGGAACCTTCACGAGCCCTTCATTTTCCATGAAGGGCATACTCGTTAAGAAGTCTTGGCCATTAATCTTTCGCGGGAGAGATGGCCAGTGGTTTGGCTTGGGTTTTGGCTTAAACGGCGATTACCTCGCGGAGCTTGTGATGACGGAAGTTCCTAGTGAGCCTTGATTCCTAATCCCGGCTTCACCCCTTCTACGATTTTTCCTTCGCGCACGACGAGCACTCCATTTACGAGGACGAACGGAATCCCCTCCGAGTATTGGTTAGGTTTCTCAAACGTCGCCTTGTCGATCACACGAGCCGGGTCGAAGGCGGTAATGTCCGCGTCAGCTCCAATCTTGATCCTTCCTTTGTTCGGCAATTGAAGCCGATTCGCGGGCAGGATGGTCATTTTGCGAAGCGCGCTCATCAGCGTCAGCGCTTTCTCGTCACGCGCGTAGTGCCCGAGCACTCGCGCATAGGTGCCCGCTCCGCGCGGATGGCCAGTGCCATTAAAGATCATGCCGTCGCTGGCGACGATCACGTCCGGATTGGCCATCGCCTGCCGCGCGGCCTCTTCCGGGATGGAGTGAAGAATGACGAAGCCTCCGTCCTTGCGATATTTCGCGAAAGTCGCCGCGGTGAGACGTTCGCCTGTGGCGACCCATTGCAGGTCCTTGTACGTGATCCCAAGTTGCTCCTGCCAGTTGCCGTCGAAGATCGCGGAGTCGAGGCGCGTTTCGCCGGCAGTGTACGGATAGGCTTCCGTCGTGATGTCGATCCCGCGCTTCCGCGCGCCTGCGATCATTTCGAGCATCAATCCCGTTTGCCCGTTCGCCATGCTGGTAATGTGGACGACGTGAATCGACGCGCCGGTGACGGCCGCGTCTGCGATCATCTCTTGCAGAGACTCCGTCGTGGAACCGGGCTCGATCGCGCCCGGAGAGCGCATATGGACGAACACCGTAGCCTTGCGGTCGGCAGCGATGCGGATCACGTCGAGAATTTCGGGATGCGTCGCGGTCGGCACATAGGCGATGCCGAGGCCAATTCCAAGTGCTTTTTCGTCCAGGCCTTTGCGAATTAAATCCTCCGTCGCGTGCTTCTCCTCGGGAGTGGCTTTGCGGTGCGCCGCTTCGTCGTGCGGCAACAGGCCTCCGGTATCGTGCATGACGAACATGCGCGCGGGAATGTGACCGACCGTGGCGCCGTAGTTAATGAGCGATTTTCCTTCGCGCGCCGCGTACCAGGGAGTGACAGGCGACACTCCGACTTCGAGTTCGAGCGCGGTGGTGACGCCGTCGCGCGCTTTATAGCGGTAATTCTCGTCGTCCTGGCCGTGCGAATGCAGGTCGATGAAGCCGGGCGCGACAACCAGCCCTTTGGCGTCGATCGTCGTACGGCCTTGCAGGGGCCGCTGCGAGATGGCGGCGATGGTGCGGCCGTTAATGCCCACGTTGCGGATGGCGTCGAGGCCGGATTCGGGGTCCATCACGCGGCCGTTCGAGAGGACGATGTCGTAGGTTTGCGCAAACAACGGGATCGTAAGAAATAGAGGCGCGATTCTCATATACTCAATCCTTTACCGGATTCCCTGGCGCGGATGAGGGCGAGGTGCGCCGCGGCGACGTCTTCCACTGCCAGTCCTAGCGATTTAAAAATCGTAATCTCATCTCCTGAACTTCTAACCGCCGTGCCCTCGCCGAGTTCGGCCACAATGTGGCCGTCGCCAAAGGGAATCACGTCGCCCGACTCTTTCAGCGCGGCGGCACGGGAATCGACGAACAGGCGGGATCGTGCAACCAGAGCCGGATCCATCTCCCGCTGCGTCGGACGTGTCGCGCCCACCGAAACAACGTGTGCGCCGGGCGCAACCCAATCGTCGAGCAGGATCGGCGTGTGCGATGATGCCGCGATCAGGATGACGTCGGCGCCGCGCACGGCGGCTTCCGGGGAATCCTTCGCGATGGCTCCAGTTTCGGTGGCGAAGGCATCCAGATTCTTGCGCGTCGGACTCCAGACGCGGACTTCGCGGAATTTCCGTACGTGGGAGAGCGCTTCCAGATGACTTCGCGCCTGTACGCCGGAGCCGAGGATCGCTAAAACGCTCGCGTCTTCGCGCGCTAGCTTCTTTACGGAGACGGCAGACACGGCGGCGGTGCGCGCTTCAGTGATGTAGCGCCCGTCGACGATGGCGGCCAACGCGCCCGTTTCCGGATCAAGCATGATGATGGTCGCCAGGTGCGTCGGCAGGCCACGGGCGATGTTCGATTCGTACACTGTCACCAGTTTCGCGCCCAGCGCGGGTGTGGAGGGTACGTAGGCGGGCATGAGCGCAAAGAACGATTTTTCGGCGCCGACTTCGAGCACGGTCCGCACCGGCTGCACGACGCTGCGTGCGGAAAACGCGGCGAGCGCGGTCTCCATCGCGTCGATCAGCTCGGGCATGGTGACCAGAGCACGGACGTCGGCTTCGGTGAGGTACAAGGCCATGAGCTTATTACAGTATCATGATGACTTGCGAAAAGAAGATGTTCCGATGATGCTGGCCGGACTGGCGGCGGTTCTGCCGATCATCTCGATCGCCGGGTTCGAAATCGTCCTTGGCGCGGCCATTTTATCGATGATCGCGCTGCGAGTAAAGCCCCGATGGCCGCCAATCTGGCTGCCGGTTTCGTTGTTCATTTTGGGGACGGTAACTTCGTGGCTCGCGTCGGGAGACCTGCGCGGCGGCCTACCGCAGATCAAGAAATTTTACGTCTACGCGATGGTGTTTGTTGTCGCGAGCACATTTCGAAACGTCGCGCAGATCCGATGGCTGGCGCTGGCGTGGGCGGCGGCCGCAACCGCGTCTGCAGGGCTCGGACTGTATCAGTTTTATGACAAGTACGAAGACGCGTTGGAGAAGCATCAGAAGTTTTACGATGCTTACGTCGCCGACCGCATCACCGGGTTTCTCGACCATTGGATGACCTTCAGCGGCGAGATGATGATGGCGCTGTTGATCATCGGAAGCGTAGTCTTCTTTTCGAAGGATCGAAGATGGGTGGCGTGGCTGGTGGCCGCGGGCGCGGTAATCGGGGCGGCGCTGGTGGCTGCCGAGACGCGCAGCATGTGGGCTGGCGCGGGTTGCGGAGCCATTTACTTAATGTGGTTCTGGCGCCGGTGGACGGTGATCGCGCTGCCGGCACTTGCGGGAATCCTGATGCTGCTGAATCCGTTCGGCATCGGCGAACGGGAGCGGTCTCTGTTTCAACCGCACGGCGATGAGGATTCGAATGCGCACCGGGATGTGGTTCACCGCATCGGATGGCGGATTATAAGGGCTCATCCGTGGCTGGGTGTGGGGCCGGAGCAGGTCGGCAAGGTTTATCAGAATTACATTCCACCGGACGTGAAGAAGCTGCCGACGGGATACTATCAGCACCTGCACAACGTCTACATCCACTACGCGGCGGAGCGTGGCGTCCCGACCATGCTGATGCTGGTGTGGATGCTGCTGCGCGCCTTGTACGACTTTATCTGGACGCTGCGCAGGCTTCCAAAGGAAGCCGACACGAGATGGGTGCTGCACATGGCCATCGCGGTGATCGTCGCAATCATGATCGCGGCGTGGGAAGAAGTGAACCTGGGGACAAGCGTGGTGCTGGCGATGTTTCTCGCCGTGATCGGGTGCGGATACGTCGTCGTGTTTACTTGCCAGGAACCACGATCATCCCCGTCGTCTGATCCGCTTGCAGGTCAATAGTGCTTCGCAGTTTCAGCGTGACCGGGTCGAATACTTCGACGTCGTAACCGGCGCCGTAAATATAAAGATCCTTGCCGGTGCTCGACATGCCGAAGGTATAGCGGGCGCGTCCGTCGAATTCCTGGGTGCGGATCACCTTCCCGGTGGGAACATCGATCACCCAGAATTCAGAGCGCTTATTCCCCGGTGTGCCACTGGTGGTGACGGTGTAGCCGGTCTTGCGGTCCGGCGTGATGTGCAGGCCCTGCATGCTGGGGACCGCGGGGCCGATGGGCGTGAAGTGAAACGTCCGCTTGTCCAGATCGAAGCGGGCGATCCCGAAAATCTGCTTGTGTATGACGGGATCGGACGAGTTGAACAGGCTGACCAGCATGCCGGGCTCCTGCAATCCGTCGAGCTGCTGGCTCAGGTTCACGGTTTGCATGCCTGGAAACTGGGGCTGCGACAGTTCGATGGTGTCGACGACCTTGAAATCCGACGTGTCGTAAATGGTGATGGCGCCGCCCATCCGGTAGAGATACTTTCCGTCCGGCGAGAAGCGTAGCGAGCCTCCGCGTCCGCCGCCCGTGGCCGCGTCCTCGCCGCCGGGCATGTCCACGAACTTGACGATCTTCTTCTGCGCCAGATCGACGACGGCGAATTGCGTCTTGCCCACTTCGAAGCGGTCGATTTTCTTATCAATGGGGCGCACGATCATATAGATCAGCTTGCCCGAAGGGTCCGGCGCCCAGGCGCTGAAGCGCATCTTCTTGCCGCCTTCGTCGAGAACGAACGCGTTGGTCACTTTGCGCGTGGCGACGTCGATAACCTCGATGCCGTTCTTCTCAATTGTCGAGGCGTAGATGGTCTTATAGTCGTCGGAAATCTGCATCGAGTGCGAGACGCCGGTCTGCAGTTCGATGTGATCGACCACCTTCTGTTTCGCTTCGTCCACCACCACGATCGTATGCGGCCAAGTGCCGACGAAGAGCGTTCCTTGCGCGGCTACTGTGGAAATCGCCGCGGCTGTTATCGCGAACAGTATTTTCATGGGAAAACCAAATCGACATTGCGCCAGTCCTTGGTGGCCGCCGCGCACTTCGCCGTCCAGTCCGGATAGTTGTTCATATGATCCGGCACCTGCGCGGGCCAGTAGCAACTGATGTAGCAATCGTAGAGGTCGCGCTCCACAGGCTGGCAAAGGCCGGCCGTGCCGCCGGAGGAATCCACTTCCCAGCCGGGCGAAAAAACAATCGCGCAGCCCATCGGCACGTGAGGGCGTTGACCGGCGGCGGGAGGTCCCTGCAGAGCGACGACGTCATTCTCGATCTGCTCCTCAATGCGCCTGGCTTTATGGTTGACGGCTCGTAGATGTTTCATGCGGCGGCCTTCCTATCGGAAAAGTGTCTCAAGAAATCGGGGTTCTGCGCGGCGATGGCGCCGTAGATTTCGAGGCAGGTGTTGGTCCAGCCGCGAATCCAATCGCAGTAATGAAGATTCGGATGGCCCGTGTCGCCATAGCGCACATAGGCTTCATGATGGCAGCCGCCGGCGCACACCGGACGCGCCCAGCAGGTGCGGCAATCGGTCTTCACCTGTATGTGGCCGCGCGAAAGAAAATCGTTCTGTTTTGCTTTGTCGATACCGGTCGATACGTGGCCCAGAGTGTGCGTATCGGAATCGACGAAACGATGGCACGGCGCAATGTCTCCCGACGGCCCGACGCCGACGAGGCCAAGTCCCGCTCCGCAAGGATGCGATTTGTTCACACCCTGGTGCAACTCCGCCAGCGTGTCGCTGACGTTCGAAAATCCATGATGCTGGCCGCGCAGCGCGTGTTCGAGATACTCCGATGCAAGCACGCCGAACTGGTCCAGCACCGAATCGAGTCCGCGATTATCGATCGAGTACAAACGGTCTGGAGACGTAGTGACCGGCGCGAAGCCGATCTCGTGAAAACCCAGGTCGTTCTTCAAATGACGATACGTGCCTAGGACGTCCATTGCCTGCGAGGTCATCGTGACGCGGGCGACGATCGGGCGGGTTTTGTGTTCCTTGATCAGCGCGCGAACGCGCGGCTCGATGATATCGTAGCTGCCCTTGCCGTTCGAAAAGACGCGAAACTTGTCGTGCGACGCTTTATCGCCGTCCATACTCACCGTCACGCCGATTTCGTTGGCCGAAAGATATTCAATGATCGGCGGCGTCAGCAGCGTAGCGTTGGTAGTCAGGCTGAAATCGATGGAGCGGCCTAGTTGCGAGGCTTTCTGCTTCGCGTAATCGACGACCTTCTTGAGCAGCGGAAAATTCATCAGTGTCTCGCCGCCGAAAAACGTGATGTGAACGCCGTGGCGGCCGGTGGACTGCGTGAACAGATAGTCGACCGAAGCGGACGCGGTTTCGAAGTCCATGAACTTCGGCTTGCCCTCCGGCGTCGCGACTTTGTCTTCGCCGAACTCGTAGCAATACTGGCAGGACAAATTGCACTGATTGGTGAGATTCATCACCATCGTCTGCAACGGAAAATTGTCGGGCAGCGGCTGCGGCTGGTCGACAAAACCCTCCGCGGTAGAAATGATGCGGGACTGGTACAACTCGCCGATGGTGTCCCGATCGGCGACGGCGAGCAGTTCTTCCTGTGTCGCGGACTTTTCGGCCAAGTATGAGAGAACGGCAGCCGAAGAATCGTCCAGTTCGAAAATTCCCGCGCTGGGGACGGTGTACACGAACCGCCTCCCGCCGCCGGAAAATTCGTGAAATTCGCCGAGTTGGAAGTTCACTTGGGCCCTTCCGCTTCATCCCAACGCACATACAAAGGAATCGCCACCACCAGGTACGACCGCGCAGTCAGCGGCTTGCCTTCCTTATCCTGCGTGCCCTTGTAGGTCGCGACCGCCCACACGTCGCCATAATTGTTGCGGCTGAACTTGCGCTTTGGGTTCGGGCCTTCCTCGGCAGGTGTGAAGAAACCGGTCGAACTCATCTTGCCTACAAATGCCTTATCGTCGTCGCCATAGACGGCATAAAACTCTTCGAGCGACCACTCGGCGTCCACGCGGCCCAGTTCCACGTCGTCCGCTGTATTCGGCTTGCCGTCGGCTCCACGATTGTAGGCGATGGCTTCGAACTGCTGATACCCCTTTGGAAATTTCACGCCGCCCAGGCGTGATAGAGACGTTTCAGGAGACACCTTGATGTAATCGATTTTGTCGTATACCGCAATCGCGTTGGGCGCCACGGTGCGGCGCACCGCAACGTCCCGCTTGCCGAAAATCGCCTTCGCGTCGACGTCCACTTCCACCGTCACCTGCTGCGCGGTCTGTTCGACGACCCGCTTCACCGTCACTCCCGTGCCCAAATCGATGTCGGCTGCGGTGAGCTTGGGGAAATTGTCGCCGTAAATCTTCACGCGCTGCGCTGCGGAGCCCGTCTTGATCATGGTCAGATCGGTGCCAGTGACCGTCACGCCGTCGCTCGCGCGATGCAGCGTGACATCGGTGCCGAACTCCTCGTATGCACCCCAGAACCAGCGCCCTTCCATCGAGTTCTGGTCGGGTGCGATCCACATAGTTTCGCGCAATTCACGCGGCGCGCCACCGGCGGCTTGGGGCGAGGGCTCGACCGCGCGCGTGGTTGTCGAGCGTCCGCGCCACGAATAGCCTGTATAAACCACTGACTTGCCGGAACGCGTCACGGTGCTGCCGTCCTTCAGATAAGTGAGCTTGACGTTGGTCGTGAACTCGTCGTCCGTAGCCCCGGGCTCGATCACCATTTCGCCCATCACCTTGCCTCGCCCGGCCTGTTCGCCGGTGATCAGCCAGCGTCCGCTCAATTTCGGAGCGCGCATGCGGGCGCGCCAGGCGGCCCACTCCGGCGTATCCAAAGCGTAACTTTTCGCAAGATATTCGATGGCTACGTCCGATGCGGGACGCGTATCGGCGGGCGTCGCCCCTGGCGTTGCCGCCGCGCCACGTGCCGCGCCTCCCCGGCCCCGGAACGATTGTTCGGAGACGATGAAGTATCCGCGATGCATGTTCACCAGCAGGTCCCATTCTTCTTTCGACCGGTGCCAGGACCGCGCGCGGGCGATGGGATGGCAAGCGGCGCAAGCTTCGCGCACCGTGTCATTGGGAAATTCTTCGTCCTGAATGCGATGCTCGACGAAGTACATCACGGGCTTGGCTTCTTCCGGAGCCAGGCCGTGATCCGTGCTCAGGCTCTTCACGATGGCGCGCGCTTCTTCCGGCTTTAGTTCCAGGCCGTTCAGCCGGACCATGCGTTTGATGGCTTCTTGCCAGCCTTCGGGTGTGGTGCGTTCCCAGGAAATGCGCGAAAGGTTGCCCTTTTCATCCTTCTTATGACAGCCGCTGCATTTGGCGATGACCAGCGGATCGGTAACAGGAATGCCTTCCTCCATCACCGGCTTGGCATCGGCATTACCGCCGCGACCGCGCCCGCGGCCGCCTTGCGCCTGGACGAGAATTGGGAGAACTAAAAAAAGGGTAACGAGCAGTCGCATAAGCCGTTTGGACTACGATAGCGCATTCTCAAACGAGGAGTCGCAGACTAGCTCTCTTACGTTACACGGAGGGCGCCCGCGCCGTCAACGCCGCGGATGTCACTTTGTCCTTAGTATCAAATCCACGCGTGCCGGCTGCAACTCGCCAGCCTTCACGTCCTTCACGTGAACTTCCTCGAAGTGAGGAATCGTGATCGACACCTCATACGTGCCCGCCGGAACGCCGTTGATGCGATACTGCCCGGTTGCATTACTCTCGGCTCCATATCGCTTGCCCGTTTCGACGTTCGTGGCTTGAACCTCCGCGTGCTGCACCAGCCGGGCGTGAGAATCGGTAACGATGCCAATAATGCTGGCGTGATCGGTCTGTCCGAAAATCGGGCAGGACAGGATGGCGAGGCAGATAAGGAATATGGATCGCACGAAAAACTCCTTGTATTGAGTTTACCTAACGCTTCAATGGAACTTCGTGACCCCTCGCGGTCACGTGTTCCACGCCGACCACTTGGCCATGTTCGACAATCACCGCGTCGTCGAAATTGTTCACCGTCGGGCAGACGTGGCGCGGGATCAGGTAGAGCAGTTCGCCGATCCCGGGCACCGCGCCGGCCGTGACTTCGATAGGCAGATGCTCTTCGCTTGGCTTAAGAGGCGTCAGGTCGGCGCGGCCGGCGACGGCGCACGTCGGCACGCCCGCGTCGGCGGAGACGCTCTTGTGTCCCGCATCGCAGGTGACCACGTTCGGCTTTGGATGGCTGACGACCGTAGTCACGACCAGCGCGGCGGGCTGGTATCCCCACTCCGCGGGCAGTTGTTTAATACTGGTCGCATCGCTGTAGACGACGGTGCCGGGCGATGTGCGGTGGACGAACCTTCCGGACTGAAAAGGCGCGTAGGTCGCCGCGCATGGGAACGCCGGAGTGCCGCTGGTGACTACTTCCTCGATCGGAAACCCGGCGCGTTCCACCGCCGCCACGATCTCCATCAGCCGGTCATAGCCTCTATGCGCGAGTGTTTCGCGCTCCTCCATAGACGCCGCGGACATGTGGCCGTCGTACCAATGCAGGCCGCGGAATTGCGATCCTGCGGCGCGCACCACCGCGAGAATGGCATCGATCCCGTCCTGAGAAATGCCGGTGCGGTCCATGCCAGGGTTCACGTCGACGAAAATTCCGACACGACTCCCAGACCATGCAGCAATTTGCTCCACGTTCTCGACCAGCACGGAAATGCGGACATCCGGATATTTTTCGGCCAGTTCCCTCGCGCGGCGAGCGTTCGCGCCCACCACCGCATAGGCCAGCAAGACATCCTTCATGCCGGATTCGCACGCCGCGGCCAGTTCCATCGTGGTTGAACATTTCGCGTTCACGACGCCCTGGGACACCAGCCTGCGCATGATGAACCCGAGCTTGGCTGTTTTCAGGTGGGGCCGCCAGCGGTTGGCGTCGCCGCCCAGCAATCGCAGCGTCGCGGCGATGTTCCGGTCAACGATTTCGGGATAAATCGCCAGCGCCGGCGTCAGCAGCGCCTCGGCATTTTCGATTTTGTAGGACGTCACTTTAATACTGTAACCGGAATGTTGAACACCGCCGTGTTGACCACGCCTTTGCGCTGGAACTGCACCCAGACGCGGTAAATTCCTTCGCGGGGAAAAATCAAATTGAACTGGATTTGTTTTACCGCGCCTCCCTCCGGATCGGTCACCAGGAAAGGATGGGTGTGCATGAGGTCGATCAGGTCGGCGCTGGCGGCCAGCATGTGGCCCATGGCGCCGATATAAGGCTCGATACCGTCGTTGGGCGTGAGGCGGAAAAACATCAGCGTCTTCATTCCCGCGATGGGTTGCGGAGGGTCGGTCGAGAGCGACACTTCCAGGTTTGCCGTCTTGTTCGGCGCCAGATCGGCGGTCAGCTTCGCCAGCGTCATCTTTAGTCCGGGCCCGGCCACGAACAGAGTGTTGGCGATCAACTGCGGCGTCGCGCCGGTGGGATAAAAATCGCTGAGCACGCGGTACAGGCCGGCGTGCGGAAATTTCACGTCGAGATCGAAGGTGCCGTCCGATTGCAGGATGGGATGCACATGCTCAAAAAACTGCAAATCCTGGCTGATCAGGAATTGGTGGAACAGCTTTTCGTGCATGATCGTGAAATCGTGAACGGTCTTGCCGGTGGCGGGATCTTCCACGCGAAACGTCAGCAGGGTCTCTTCGCCCGGCTTCAGAATTTTGGGAGCGGTGGTGATCCGCACCGGAAACTCGTGGGCGTCGGGGATCCCGGCGACCATCGTCATGCCGCAGCGAGGGCACTTGCCGGGGACTTTCGAGCGAACGTCCTTATCCATCGGGCAAACGAACTCGACGTCGGGATCGTCCGGCACTGCGGGCGGTTGCTGCTGCCAGCCGAGGAATGTCGAGAGAAATAGGACCAAGGCGCGAAACATGGCGGCTACTGCTATTATCCTCCACCTTCGCGACGATAAGCGTCCCGTGGAGACTGTATTTGACGCGTTGCCCGTCTGCAAAGCCGGGAAGTATCTGACATTTCGAGTAGCGCGCCAGGATTTCGCGATGAGCGCGGACTGCGTGCGCGGCATTTTGCCGGTGCATGAGATGGTGGCGCTGGAAGCGCCTCACCACTGGATCTGCGGCTTCGCCTCGGTCGGCGGGCGGGATTTCCCGGTGCTGGACTTGAGAGCGAAGCTCGGCATCCCGCACGGGTCGCATGGAAGGGAGCCGTTTATTATTGTTAGCGAGAGCGGAGGCAGACTGGCCGGCTTCATCGCCGACCGCATTTCGGAATTGCTGGAGCTGCGCACACGCGATTTTCGAAACGGCGCGGTGAGGGGACACGGGCGGCCGCGGAAGGTGCTCGACCCGGAGCGGATCATGACGCCGGAGGATTGGGCCGCCGCTTTTATGGACCCCCGTGGCTGACCGCTCCTGCTGGTCGCGGCTCCGTTTATCCAAAGTAATGAAGGGATCGGCTACCCTTTAATTCCGTCAAACGCCTGCTCGATTTCCTTCTTCGCCTCGGGCCCGATCGGCGTCAGCGGCAGGCGAGGCACTCCGCCGTAGTATCCGTTCAGGTCCATCGCGTATTTCAGGCCGGGGACGCCGTACTTGGTGGTGACGAGTTGCGCCGCCGGCGCGATGCGATTCTGCCAGTCCATCGCCGCCGCCGTTTCGCGCGTACGATGCGCCTCGTAAATCGCGATGGTGGAATAAGGCGCGGCATTCGCGTAGGCCAGCACCGCACCCACCGCTCCCACGGCGAGCGATGGCGCAAGGGTTGGCGCCGAACCCACCAGCACCTGAAACCCTGGCTTCACCTCGCGAATCATCTGCATCACTTTTTCCAGATTGCCCGAGCTTTCGTTGATCGCGATGATGTTCGGATGATGCGACAGCGCGTTCACCGCGTCGGTCGAAATATCGACGCCGGTGATCTGCGACCAATGGTAAATGATCAGCGGAATCTTCGATGCATCGGCCACGGCGCGGAAATAGAGCATCTGCGCGTCCGTCTTAAGGATCTGATTTGGGTAATAGAAAGGCATGCGAACCATCGCCGCCTTGTATCCGATATCCGCCGCGCGATTGGTCAGCTCAACGGTTTCGCGGACGCTCTCGACGCCGGTCCCCGCCATCAACAATTTTTCAGGCGCGGCGTATTCCGCCACCCATTCCCACAGCCGGATCTTCTCTTCGGTCGTGAGATAGACGCTCTCGCCCGTCGAGCCGCACACTGCGTAGCCGGCCAGGCCCGTGCGATTCCACTTTTCGACATTATGCTGAACTTTTATTTTGTAAAGATCGCCGTTGTGATCGAAAGGAGTGGCGATGGGAGGGAAAATGCCGTGCAGTTTTAACATGGGGACGAAAGCGGGCCGATTTTCTCAGCCCGCTCTTGAAAACTAACGAGTGAACACGATCAACAGCGTGAAAATCGCCAGCGATTCGATAAAGGCGAGGCCGAGCACCAGCAGTGTCTGGATTCCCGCCCGAGCTCCTGGATTCCTAGCCACCGCTTCCGCCGCGCTCGCCACGGCTTTACCCTGGCCGAGTCCGCAGAGGCCGGACGCGATCGCCATGCCGATCACCAGCATGCCCGCCTTTATTTCCCCGGCGCCGATGCCGCTTCCGGCGGCCGTTCCCTGCGCGAACGCGGGCACCGCCGCGATGATCAGGAACAGAGCCATCAAAATCAAAAGTTTGGTACGCATTGTTTCTTTCTTCTCCTATCAAAATTCCGCCAAGGAGGTGGTTCCGGTCCCGCGCTGGGGCGCTGGCGGCTCACGCTCGACGGTTTACAAAGCCGTTTAATGTTCGTCCGACATCGCGCCGCCAATATAAATCGTGGTCAGCAGCACAAATACGTAAGTCTGCACCAGCGCCACGAAAACGTGCAGCAGCATAAAAATAATAGGTATAAACAAATAAGTCAGCTGGAGGAACACGCCCGTCACCTGCTCGCCCGCGAACATGTTGCCATAAAGACGGACGCTGAGCGAAAGAGGCCGCACAAAGTGGCTGATCAGCTCAATCGGAATCATCAGCGGCGCCAGCCACGCCACCGGACCCGCGAACTGCTTCAGGTATCCGAGTCCGTGCGCCTTGAAGCCGACCCCGTTGTAATAGAGGAACGTCGGAATCGCCAACCCGACCGTTACATATACAACGTTGGTGGGAGATTCCAAGCCCGGAACCATCCCGATCAGGTTCATCGACAAAATAAAAATGAAAATCGTCCCAATGTAATAAACGAACCGCTCGCCGTGATGGACGCCCACTTGCGAGATCGTTTCGACGATAAATTCGTAGATCAGCTCGAAAACATGCTGTAGCTTGCCCGGATTTTCCGCCGAGAGACGGCTGCGCACGATGGCGACCGTGATCATGATCAGCGCCACGGTCAGCAACTCCATCACCAGCCAGTTCGGCCACGGATGCTGAGGATGCTCGGCCGTAATTCCAAACACGCCGAGGAGTGCGTTGGCCGGTCCGGCCAGATGTTCGTTGAACAGCGCGGTGAGCGCTAAATCGTGTTCTGCTTCCATATAAGGAGTTTATTTTGGGCCCACTGCACCCCAAAGCAGTTCGAGACTTAAGGCGGCGAAAGAGACCAGCAAACCTACAATCAGCGCCCCAGGAGTGCTCCCCAAACCTTCGATAATAGCATAGATCGCTACTCCAATCAGCACATAGCGCAGTGATAGAAACGCCGCCGAACCCACGGCAGGGGCCTTTCCGGACGCGCCGACGCTCTCGGCCAGTTTGCCCCACGACCGGAAACTGAGGTACGACAACCCGGCGCCCACCGCGAACCCCAGCGCGTCGCGCACGCCGTACTTCGCCAGCACCGCGATCGAGCCGATGGCGCCCAGCACCAGCGTCAGCCGCAACACTCTCTTTTCGGATATTTCCACTTACTTGTCACGTGACTGGCGCATTAGTTCCCGGATCAATTGCCCGAATCCGCCGACGACGCCGAGCAGCAGGAAGACAATCTTCAGATATCCTGTGCCGAGCCACTTGTCCAAAAACGTGCCGATCAGGTAGCCCGCGAATATCGACGCCGGCAGCATGGTCGCAATCGCCGTGTAGCGCAGCGCCGCCGCCACGAAGCCGTCCCCTTTTTCCTTCACTGCTTCGATTGTAGAATCTCGCGGGCTCGCGCGGCGGTTTCGTTTACCAGAAAACCCATCTTCGGATGCGACGGTTCGATGTCCGGCTCGATTCCGAACTCCCGCAGAGTCTCGCTGGTAGAAGGCCCGACGGAAGCGATGACGAGTTTTTTCAACGCGGGCAGAACCTCCACGCCTTCTTCCGCGGCGATCTTCATCAGGTGCGGAATCTGGATCGACGTGGTGAACATCGCCACGTCGAACTGGCCCGCCGCCAGGCGCCTCACGGCCTCGCGCAGAGGCCCGCAGTCAACCGGAAAATCCCACTGATACACGGGAACCGTCGTCACCTCGGCTCCGCGTTGGCGCAAGCCTTCGATCAGTTCCTTCGCCGGACGGCCGTATTCCTGCACCACGATTTTTCGCTCCGCGCGCCCATCAATCGCCGCCAGAATTTCCCGCCATGTGTTCGGTTCGGGGACCATCACTGTCGCCGGAATACCCCACGCGCGCAGAACGGCCATCGGCTTCGATCCGCGAACTACGACCGAGAGCGTGCGCAGTGCGTTCTTGAAGCTATCCTCTGGATAGCGGGTGCAAAGAACGTCATTCAGCAGACGCGTGCCGACGCCGGTGAGCAGGATCATCATCTCGAAGTCGCCGCGAAACAGCTTTTCGGCGAATTCGAACGCTTGCGGGTTGTCGGCCAGAGGCACTTCGCGCATGGAGGGCGCGACAAACGGATCTCCGCCCTGGCCGCGGATCAATCGTTCGATCTCGACCGAGCGCCGGCTCTCGAGCGACAGCACCCGCAGCGCGTCAAATGGCACAACTACTGCGCGGGCTTCGTTTCGGCCGGAGGCTCCATCGCCGGCTCATGCTGGCCGCGGTGGCAGGTGTAACAGGTGACGTGCTCCTTGCCATCGGGGAACTTGGCGTTGAGCTCCTTGGTCATGGTGATCATTTTGCGAGCAATCACTTTGTGCGGATTCTCGTCACTGGCGTTGTCGCCTTGAACGTGGCACATCTGGCAGTTGCCGCCCAGTGCCGCCGCGAACTTGCGCATGATGCCGCCGCGCAGATCGTCGACGGTCAGAACCTGCAGATTCTTCGGCGGCTGCGGCGGCCCCTTCTTTTTACCGTCCTGCGGCGGCTGCGCGAGAAGGATCGCGGAAAATATAGCGAGAGTGGCGAAAAGACGCATTCGAGTATGATAGCGAACTCAAATATGGATCGCCACTCGGCGATCGTCGTGGCAGCCAACTCGTTACTATATCCCCTCCATTACTGTCTGGTTTCCACACACCGAATGGAACCCCGACAGTGAGGGAGGGGATCGGAGCGATCAGCCCCATGCGTCAGCGTGGGGTTATTACCAGCCGCGCGATTAGTTCATCGATCACCAGATCGGCCCGTGCCTCAATCTCGGCCTTCGTCTGATCCTGGATCGGATGCCGCACATAGACTGCATCGAATTCAGCACGCCCCAGCGCCGCCGCCTGCGCCCTGGCCGCAGCCATGAATTCGTGCGTCGCGACCGGCACCGCCGCGATTCCCATAGCTTCCAACTTCAGCGTGTCGTGCAAACTGCACGTGGTGCAGGACCCTCAATCGGCCAGCGCTTCAATCACCGCGTCGGCCCCGCGGATCCTCTGAAGAACTTCGGCTGGCGCAGGCTTGGCGAACGTCGGCTTCATTTCGCGGATCACTTGCGCGACGCCGTGCTCCGCCCGCAGCCGCTGCTCGATGCGATCGAGAAAAACGCTCCCCCCCGGCTTGCTGATGTCCAGCAGCGCCACCGTTTTGCCTACGAGGGTTCCCAGCCGTGGCGTTGCGTCCGTTGCGCTCACGGCACTTTCGTTCATCGGATTCACGATTCGCATAAGCACCTCACACCGGATACGTCACCATCTGGCTGCCGCGCGGCCCCGTCGACCAACTCCCCAGCACGGCGGAAAATTTCCCCGCCGTCCCGCCGGCCACGACAATCTTGATCGACTCCGGCGCTCGAAATTTTTGGTAGCATCTCTCGCCGTCGATAAAAATCTCTTTGTACATGGTACGCTGCTCCACGCCCTCGCCGGGCTCTTCATAACAGCGCAGTGGGACGCCGGTGTTCTCGAACAGAAACTCGCGAACGTCTTTCTTGCTGAACCCGTCTCGATGAATCGTCCGCACGTGCTCCGGACACAACACGACGATCGCCTCAAACGTCAGGCAAGCCCGATAACTCCACACGGTCGCCAACGAGTAAGCGATCGCCTTTAGCACCCCTCGTGCCGTTCGCGACTTGTGCTCGCTGACGCCATGGGGCGCTTCGGCCGCGAACAGCGTCACGGCGCTCTGGTCTTTCGTCAGCCCCTCCGTGACGTGCAGGGGTTCCCACGGATTTTCTTCTTCATTCTCGGCGATGCAATAAGAAAACTTGCCCGGATTGCCCAGCGCCGACATGTCGATCCCCGTCGGCCTCGCCCCTCCGATGTTCAGAAGGACCAGTTGCAGCGCCCTCCCCAGCGTGCTGTTGGCGCGCGCCACGTTGCTGAACGCATTCTGCCGCGAATGAAATCCCAGCTCCGCGCGCACCGGCCCGTTCACGACGATTAGAGGCGCCGCGAAGTGCGTCGTCGCCTGCACGCCGTGCGCGTTGAACCGCTCATCGGCAATGGCCCGCATCAACGGAATCAGCACCCGCATCATTTTCGGCTCGCATCCGGCCATCACCGCGTTGGCCGCGAGTTTTTCCACCGTCGCCTCGCCATAACAGGGAGGAATGCGCGCGATTACTTCCCTTGGGTCCAGCCCGCCGATCATCGCCTCCACCCTCTCGACCGTCGGAGGCACGACCGGCAGCGCGTCGCCGAACACGCGATAGCAATACTCGACTGCATCCTCATCCACTTCGATGACCGACGCCGTTCGTCCGCGCTTCGAATGCAAATCGAGCGCCTCGGCCGAGGCATCCTCGGTGTGCGCTTCCAGGTGCCGCGAACTGCATCCCGGTTTCGAAGCCGGCGCGCCGTCGTAAGGACTGGCCACGGGCCCGTGCCCCAGCATCGCGGCGATCTCGTTCAGTGCCGCCTTGTCGAACCCAGGCTCCGCGCGCACCACCCGATCCTGATCGTCGACCACGTACAACGTCGGCACCGTCACTACACCGAATTTCTTCGAAATTTCAAACCCCGGGTCGCGCTCGACAGGAAACCGTATGTCCATCTGCCGCACAAACTCTCGCGTCGCATCTTCCCCATCCTGCGAGATTGCTGTAACCGAACCGGCGAGCGCATTCAGATACGGCGCCATGAGACGGCACGTCGGACAATCGGTCTGTAGAATCGCAATCAATCGCATACTATAAACTTTGATGCCCCACACGTTCAATCGCCGCCAGATGCTTTCGCTCGCCGCTGGCGCCAGCGCCTCGCTGGCCTCCCCCACCCGTCCGCAACCGAACATCCTTTATATAATGGCCGACGATCACGCCGCCCACGCCATCTCCGCCTACGGCAGCCGCATCAACCGCACGCCGAATATTGACCGCATCGCCCAAGCCGGCTCGCGCCTGACCAACTGTTTTTGCACCAACTCCATCTGCACGCCCAGCCGTGCCGCGATTCTCACCGGCCAGTACAGCCACAAAAACGGCGTCTATACCTTAAACGACCGCCTGGACCCCAAGCGCAATCACGTCGCCAAGGAATTGCAACACGCAGGTTATCAGACGGCCATGATCGGCAAATGGCATCTCGCCAGCGACCCGACCGGCTTCGACTACTGGAACATCCTCCCCGGCCAGGGCGTCTACTACAACCCCGACTTCATCGAACAAGGAACACGAAAGAAACATGACGGCTACTGCACCGACCTGATCGGCGATTTCTCGCTCGACTGGCTGAAGCGGCGCAACACCCAAAAGCCGTTCTTCCTGATGTGCCATCACAAAGCTCCTCACCGCCCATGGGAACCTGATCCGAAATACAAGAGCATGTTCGAAGGCCAGACCATTCCTGAGCCCGACAATCTTTTCGACCACTACGAAGGACGCGCCCGCGCCGTCTCCACCGTGACCATGCGCGTCGGCGAGGACATGAATCAGATCGACCTCAAACAGCCCGTTCCCGCCGGTCTGAAGGGGGACGCGCTGCGCAAATGGGGCTACCAGCTCTATATCAAGGATTACCTGCGCTGCATCCAGAGCGTCGACGATAACGTCGGCCGCATCCTCGACTATCTGGACGCGGAGAATCTCGCGAGCAACACCATCGTCATCTACACCTCGGACCAGGGCTTCTTTCTGGGCGATCACGGCTGGTTCGACAAGCGCCTGATGTACGAGGAATCGCTGCGCATGCCCTTCCTGATGCGCTACCCCGGCGCAATCCATCCCGGCTCGGTCAATCGCGACATGGTTCTCAATATCGACTTCGCGCCCATGTTCCTCGACTACGCAGGCGTCCCCGCGCCATCGGAGATGCAGGGCCGCAGCTTCCGCCATAACGTCGAAGGGCACACCCCTCGCGACTGGCGAAAATCCATGTACTACCGCTACTGGATGCACAACACCAGCGATCATCATGTGCCCGCCCACTACGGCATTCGCACCGATCGCTGGAAGCTCATCTACTATTACGGCAAGCCGCTGGGGATGGCCGGCGCCGAGCCGCCCGACACCCAGCCCGACTGGGAACTGTTCGACGTGAAGAACGATCCTCGCGAAATGCACAATCTTTATCACGACCCGAAATACGCGGGCCTCGTGCAAAAGCTCACCGCGGAACTCGCCCAGCGCCAAAAAGAAGTCGGCGATCTGCCGGTTTCTTAAAATTGCGGTCCAGCCCGATGCGTCAGCTTGGGGTTAGCCGGTGACAGAGAATAACCCCACGTAGAGCCGCGACTAGCAGGAGCGGTCTAAGCTGACTTTCACACCGGCTCTCACACATGGGGCTTGACACATATTGCACATTGCGATATTATTATCACGGATTGCAATATGCGCCTCGGTGAGAAAATCCGGTATCTGCGGCTGGTCGAAGGCACCTTGCGCGGCCTGGACCGCGAAATGACCCAGCAGGAAGTGGTCCGCGCCATCGCCCGGCAGATGAAGCGGACCTTCAGCCAGTCTTATCTCTCACAGATCGAAAGCGGCGCCCGCCCGCATCTCACGAATTCCACGCGCATGCTGCTGGCGAGGTTTTTCGGTGTCCATCCCGGCTACCTGGTGGACGATCCGGAGGGTTTTCATACCGAACTTGTCAGCGGAGTCCGCGTCGAGGAGGACCAGCTCGATTTATGGCTCATCAGCGGAGCGGAGCGCTTCGCCCGCGATCGGGAAGTCAGCCGCGCGCTGCTGGCCCTCGCCCGCCACGCCGATTCGCGCAAATGCCTGGTGCTGCTATATGCGATTCTCGACACGCCGGAACTCGTGGATCGTTTGCTGTCGGTCCTTAGCCCGGCCGCCAAGCTCAAAGAGGCCGTATGACCTGGCAAGATTTCTATTTCGGAGCGTTCCTCCTCGGCTTCCTGCTGAGCGCCGGTTCCTTTTTCGCAGGCGCTTTGCATCTGCCGCACTTTCACGGCCACCATCACGGCCATGGCTTTGGTAAAGGCGGCAGAGCCGGGGTTTCGCCCTTTAATTTCGGAACCTTCGCCGCGTTCCTGTGCTGGTTCGGGGGCACGGGATATTTGCTCGAACGCTATTCCACTATCTGGGCCTTCTTCGCCCTGGCCATCTCCATTATCAGCGGCCTCGGCGGCGGTTCGGTGATTTTCTGGTTTCTCTGGAAACTCAATCAACACGAGCAGCCTCTCGACCCCGCCGATTACGACATGATCGGCGTGCTGGGAAAAGTCGCAAGCCCCATCCGCCCGGGAGGCACGGGCGAATTGATTTACTCCCGAGCCGGTTCGCGCCGTTGCGCGGCTGCGCGCAGCGAGGACGGTTCGGAAATCCCGCGTGACTGCGAAGTCGTGGTCACCCGTTTTGAAAAAGGCATTGTATACGTGCGCCGCTGGGACGAACTCAACGGCGAGGAGATTTGAGGAGATTTATGCATGTTCCGCAGGAAGTAATCGTGATTGCCGTACTGGTCTTCATCGCCATCTTTTTCCTGATGACGATGTTCGCCCAGCTCTATCGCAAAGCAGGGCCGCACCAGGCGCTGGTCGTCTATGGGAGCCGAGGTACCCGAATCGTTAAGGGCGGCGGCACGGTCATTTTGCCGATGTTCGAAACCTACCGCGAGCTGTCGCTGCAACTGATGTCCTTCGACGTCGCTCCGCAACAGGAACTGTATACCGCGCAGGGCGTCGCCGTCACTGTCGAAGCCGTTTCGCAGATCAAAGTGAAGTCCGATCCCGAATCCATCATCACGGCCGCCGAACAGTTTCTCACCAAGAACGACGACGAACGCCAGGGACTGATCAAACTCGTCATGGAGGGCCACCTCCGCGGCATCATCGGACAGTTGTCCGTCGAACAGATCGTGAAGGAGCCGGAAATGGTGGGCGACCGCGTCCGCGCCACCTGCGCGGACGACATGACCAAGATGGGTCTCGAAGTGATTTCCTTCACCATCAAGGAAATTCGCGATAAGAACGACTACATCACCAACATGGGCCGGCCTGATGTTGCGAGGGTGAAGAGGGACGCCGAAATCGCCACCGCCGAAGCGGAACGCGACACCGCTATTAAACGCGCCGAAGCCAACCGCGCCGCCGCCGTCGCCACCGCTCAAGCCGATCAGGAACGGGTGCTCGCGCAAACGCTCTCCTTGGCGAAACAGGCCGAATCCCAGCGCGATCTGGAAATCAAGAAGGCGCTGTTTTTGGAATCCACCAAACGGCAGCAGGCGCAGGCCGATAAAGCCTATGACATTCAGACCAACATCATGCAGCAGCAGGTGGTCGCGGAAGAAGTGAAGGTCCGGCAGGTTCAAAAAGAACAGGAAATCAAGGTGCAGGATGCTGAAATTCTGCGTCGCGAACGGGAACTGATTGCAACCGTTCTAAAGCCGGCCGAAGTCGATCGCCAGCGCATCGAAACCATGGCCGCCGCCGAGCGCCAGCGCAACATCTCCGAAGCCGAAGGCCGAGCCTCCGCCATCCGCACGCAGGGCGAAGCGGAAGCCGAAATCATTTTGAAAAAAGGGCAAGCCGAAGCCCAGGCCATGCAGGTGAAAGCCGAGGCCTATCAGGAATGGAACCAGGCCGCTGTGGTCGATAAGCTGCTCACCAACATGCCGGAAATCGTCAGGGCTCTCACCGCGCCTCTGGCTAATGTCGACAAGATAACGATTGTCTCGACAGGCAACGGCACCAGTGCCGGGATGAACAAAATCACCGGCGACATGACGGAAATCGCGGCGCAGATCCCGGCGCTGTTCGAAACATTGAGTGGGATGAAGATGTCGGAGCTGCTCGGAAAAGTCAAGACCATCGGAGAAACGCCCGCAAAGGAGTAATTTATGGCCCTCTTAGAACGCGTAGCGACGCTGGTTCGCGCCAATTTGAACGATCTGATCGACAAAGCGGAAGATCCCGAAAAGTTGATCAAGCAGGTAATTCTCGACATGCAGAACCAGTTGCTGCAAGTCAAAACCCAGGTCGCGATTTCGATCGCCGACCAGCACCTGCTGCTAAAAAAGCAGCAGGAGAATGAAGCGGCTCATGAAGAGTGGGTCCGCAAGGCGGAACTGGCCGTCGACAAGAAACAGGACGACCTGGCGCGCGCCGCTCTGGAGCGCTCCATGACATCGAAAAACGTCGCCGCCAGTTTCGCCGAACAGGTGGCGGATCAGACGGCGCAGGTCGAGAACCTGAAAACGGCTCTGCGCAAACTCGAGTTGAAGCTGGCCGAAGCGCAAAACAAATCCGACGTCCTGATCGCCCAGCACCGCCGCGCCCGAGCGCTGACGCGCGCCAGCGACGCGCAAATCACCATGGGAGACAATTCCAAATCCGCCGCCTTCGACCGGGTGAAGGATAAAGTGCGTCACGCCGAAGCGGTCAGCCACGCCAAAGCAGGCATCGTGACGGACGATATCGAAGAGCGACTCGCGGCGCTGGGCAAAGAAGATGAGATCGATAAGCTGCTGGCGGAGATCAAGACGCGCAGGGGTGTTTCTTAACGGCTTACTTTGTTTTTGGGGTGAAAAGCGGTTTCCCTAACGTCAGAACCTTCATAGTAGGCTCCTCACTGGGCGGGATTACAATCCGCTCCGAGCTCCGTATCTGTCGCCAGTCCGCGTCAGGTGGGCGAAAATTCGCCACGATCGGATAGGCGACGAGGGCATAACCGCCCGCGTGCACGCAGCCGGTTTCACCGGTGAGCAGCTTTTCTCCAAGTCGCGCCTTGCCCTCGGCATCTCTGCCAAGCGGAGTCGCAACGCTTGCCCCCGCTACCGGCTTGCCGTTCTCATCCTGGACACACACTTGAATGTCCCGTCTCCCACCAAAGTCAGGCAGAGAAAAAGCCAGACCTTCGACATCGCGGTCCAATGCGACATCAATCGGGACGGCTGCCATCCGCTCGGGGCGGCCAGGATAGAATGTGGGCGGCACCGACGAGATGGTCAAGCCGATCACATTGGAGCCGAGCAAGTAACGCCCCGGCGAGACACCTTCAAACCGAAATCTGCCGTCCTCGTCTGTTCTTGCTTCAAAAAATGGCTTGTTGAGGGATATTTTGTCGGATGGATGGTCGGGGACAGTGACCAACTCCAGGTTGAGCGATGCGGCCGGCGCGCCCTTCGAATCGCGTACAAATCCGCTGACAAAAGTTTCCGCTTCCAGTGAGATCGACGAACTCGGGCAAGCCCCCGCTACAATGTGAGGGTTCATATTGTAGCCGGCAGTTTCGGCATCTACGCGGTAATGAGTTCGAGCCGCGGTCACACGGTAGTTGGCTGGTTTGATGTCTTCGAACGTCGCGCTACCGTTCGCGTCGGTGACGGCTTTTAGCACGCCTTCCGGGCCGTTCACGGCGACTTCAGCTCCTTGGAGGGGATGATAATGGTCGCGGACCAACACGCTGAGCGTTGTTTTCGCTTTTCCTTTCGCGCGCTCCCTGAGGAAGTTCAGAATCGGGGTGACGTATTCTCCGCCGATCTCGCCTGACGCGCCGCACATCCCCGGGTAGTAGCGACTGTCCTTCCCCAACCCGGCGTCGATCAGGTAGCTATGTCCCTTGAGAAGCCAGTCGGCTGCCACGACAACTTCCTTTGCTTCTGCCGGAATCCCGGCAAAAATCTCAGCGATCTGAATTCGAACAGAGCGCGTTGCGTCGTCTCCCGGTGGTCTTGAACGCCTGAGTCGAGCACCGTACCGACGAACAAAACGCTGTTTTCATGAACAAAACCGCACGGCGGCGGCACACTGCAAGATGTGGCGCGGGCATCCCTCGATGCACACAGGACGATGAAGATCAGATGCCGAAGACGCATTCTGCTTACTTTATACCGCTAAATGCGCCGCTGCGGCCAGCGGCTTCTTCAACCACACGAACATCCCCGCCGCACCCACCTGTGCCGCGACTCCGAACGCCACCAGCGCCACCAACGAATGATCATATAACAATCCCATCACCGCACTTCCGGCGAACCATGCGACGCCATATACTCCGTTGAACGCCCCGAACGCGCCGCCGCGTTTGTTCATCGACACTACCTGTGCGATTCCTCCACGCAGCGATGCGTCCTGTGCCCCGAGCCCAGTCGCCCAGCAGCCGACCGCCGCGAACGCTCCGGCGTGTCCGCCCAAAAATCCCAACGGCAGCGCCAGCAGCGACACCAAAATTCCGCCAGCGAGCGCGTATACTCCCCACCGGTCGAACAATTTTCCGAAGATCACCGCGGTGATGCCGTTCACCCCCATCGCGGCCGCGTACAACAAGGGAATCGTCTCTTTGCCCACCAGCCCCGTCTTCTGGAAATGAAACGCCAGCAGTGGAAAATCGACGAATCCGCAGGCCAGCAATCCCGCCGCCGCGACGTAGGTCCAGAACACCGGCGGCAACTTCTGATCCACCTTTTTCGGAGCCTTCACTTCCGTTTCCGGATTGATCGCGCGTGCCACGATCATCGCCGTAAACGCGCCCACTGCCGGAACGGCCAGCCACAAAAATGCCGGCCCGAAGTGATTCGTTCTCGCCACGGCATAGGCGACAAACAAAGGACCCATCACCGCGCCCGCCTGGTCGAACGCGGCGTGCACGCCGAATCCGAATCCGTGGCCGACCTTGTTCGTCGCACCCGAAAGCAGCACGTCGCGCGCCGGGCCGCGCAGAGCCTTGCCTGTGCGCTCGGCGATAATCAGCAGCGCTGCGGCCTTCCAGCTTCCCGCGAACGCCAGCGCCGGCACGACCACGATATTGATCGCGTACCCGAAAATCGCGATGGTCCAATAAGCGCGCGTCTTGTCGGCCAGCCTGCCCGAAAATAGCCGCAAACTGGCCGCGAACATCTCGCCGATGCCCGCGATGAATCCCACCTGTGTCGCGCTCGATCCCAGATCGCTCAGCAGCGGACCGATGACGCTGTGGGCGCCCTCATAAGTCATGTCGGCGAACATGCTGACGATGCCCAGGCAGATGATAAAACGGATGGCCGCTTTGCGTTCCAGGTCGACCGTCAAGCGTGACCTTCCGTCAGCGTCTCAATCACAGACAGAATGCCGAGCACCAGTAGCGCCGCCACCCCGACATAGCGAATGATTTTCGGCGGCACGCGATCGAGCACCCATTGCCGGACGCCCGCGCCCAGCGTCGCTGCCAGAATGCCTTTCGTCACCATCGCGCTCACCGCGCCGATCCACACCACCCAAGGCAGCAGAGGGTGTGCCACCGCCATCGCCGCCGCGGTGATCTGCCCCACATCGCCCCACTCGGAAAAGAAAATGGCCGCGAAGGACATCATCATCGCCTTCGAAAGCCCGCTGTCGCGCCGTCCTTCCGACCGCTGAAGATCCTTCCGCCACAGCGCGATGGCGACACCTATAAAGCTCAGCATGGTGATGGACGCCACCAGCAGGGGAGGGAGCTTGCCGATCTGCTCGCCCACCACCACCGCCACGCCCATCTTCAGCATGAACGCCAGCGCCATGCCTAACATGATCGGCACGGTGCGATAACGCGCGGCCAGCACGCCAGTCGTATAAAGAAGCTTATCGCCGACAATTTCGGCAACGAACACGGCTGTATAGGTCGCCAGAAAAATGGGAAACATCGTAACCTAAAAAGATAACTTACTGCGCGACGTCCCGTGTGCCAATCGACCGCCAGAGCGCATACGCCGCCATTCCGATGATCAGCGCCATGGTCGCCAGTCCGTAAGGAGCCCACCACGCCTTCCAGTCCGACCCGAGGCAAACGCGGTTCAGCGCGTTCAGGAAAAACATCGCGCTGATGGCCGTCACCAGGCCCACGCGCACCAGCACGAACATCAGGATAAGGTACAGCGTCACGTAAATCGTCAACTGCTTCTGCCAGTTCGGGTCGCTCAGGATATCGGTTTGGAACACGGTGAACGCCAGCGCCGCCACCATCGCCGCCAGCCAGTCCTTCTTCAACAAAGTCCGCAATCCGAAGATGGTGAAAAATTGCAGCAGCCCGAACACCAGCGCTTCGCGCACATTGATCACGTAGGCGGCCACCCACGCTCTGGCCCCCAGCAAGGGCCACAGCGCGAGCCCCGCGTTCAGAATGTTCTTCGGTTCATCGATGGGAATTCCCAGCGCGGCCCACATTCCCGTCCCCAGCGCGGCGCCGATGAGAATATGCGAGCCGACCTGCGCATCGTTCCAGCGGCCCGCCAGCACGCGGTTCCAGGTCACAATCGCGTGCGGCCACCGCGACCGCACCGCCGGCTCCAGCGCCAGGTACAGCAGCCAGATCATCGCGCCGGACATCAGCGCATCGCCTGCCGTGGCAATAAACAGCGAGAACATATCGTCGCTCGGAATCGGATGCATTCTTCCGGCCCAGGCGACGATCGCGAACGCGAAACACGCGATGGCGATCCGCAGCGCGCCCTTCTTATCCACACGCTCTTTCTTCCAGTTCGCGCGCGCCAGCAGAATCGTGAAGAATCCGGCCGCGCCCAGCGCCAGCATGACGAAAACGCCGCGCAGCTTCCACAGCAGGGACCGGTTGGCGGCGGCAGGATCGGCCGAGCGGTACCAGGGAAACTCGACCCGCATATCCGTGACGCGTCCTTTCCACGTCGCGATCTCCACCGTCAACTCCGTATCGGGGACCTTCGGATGCGGGCCTTGCCACACGCGCAACTGATCCGCCGGGTGCCTGGGCAGCATCTGGCGGATAGAGCCGGGCGCGGCCTCGGTGAACGTTTTCAAATCCAGTCCGGCGGCACGAAACACCGTTTCCACCTCCACCGGAGTTGCGGGCGGATTTTCGTCATAGGGAACGCCCGAGAACTCGCGCAGCAGCCCATGCCCGTCGATCCGTTCGAACACCATCCCGGCCTCGATCGGCGGCGGATTTGTTTCGTCCACCATTCCGTCCGGCAACGCCTCCAGCGACGTTGTGCTCTCCCGATAGAGAGCCATGATCGGAGCCTCCGCCGCCAGCCATTCTTCCCACTTGCGAGGCTCGGGCTTCGCCTTCAGAAAATCGATCCACGCCCGGCGATGCTCCAGCTCAAGATTTGTGTCCGCGGGCTTCTTCGCGTACCCCATCGCCGCGGCGATCTCGCGCCCCTTGGCGGCCAGCACCTCCGGCGGATAGTCGAGCGACCCGTGCATCAGCGACGAGCTATGCTGGCGGATCGCCGGAGCGGCGAAGACCGAAACCAGCACCACGAGAAAGCATGGGACCGAATACTTCAGCGCCATTCCTTCGGTCTTCCCGGCCGCCGCCACCAGTTCGGGCGACGGAGTCTCGCCCGCGGCCAGCGCCGCCGCCAGTGGATCGCCCCCCGGTAGCGCCGCCGATACCGCCCGCGCGCTCGCCGGGCGTTTTAACGGATCGGGATCGAGGCACCGACGGATGGCCTTTTCGACCGCCGGATCGATATCCGCCGCCAGCGACGTCATGCTGGTCGGCTGTGCCGATTCCTGTTGCGACAGCAACTGCGGCACCGTCTTCGCGTCGTACGGCCTCTTGCCGGTGAACAGTTCATACAGCACCAGCCCCAGCGCGTAGATATCGCTGCGGGCGGTCACTTCCGCGCCCTTCAACTGCTCCGGAGCCATGTACGCAGGCGTCCCGTTGCGCGCTTCCGCGCCTGAAAGCTGATCGGCGATCGCGGCCAGGCCGAAGTCCATGATGACCACTTCGCCGCGCTTGTTCATCATGATGTTCTGCGGCTTCAGGTCGCGATGGATAATCCCGCGGTCGTGCGCCGCGGCGAGGCCCGCGCAAATCTTCCGCGCCGTCTCGATGGCCTTGTCCGCCGGCAACCTTCCGATGCGCGGCAGCAGCGACGCCAGATCCTCGCCGTCCACATATTCCATCGAAATGAACGGAGCCCCGTCCACTTCGCCCAGGTCATACACGCGGCACACGTTCGGATGGGACACCTGACGCGCCACGCGCACCTCGCCCGCGAACCGCTCCAGCAGCCGGTCGTTTCCCGCCGCTTCCTCCGGCAGGAATTTCAGCGCCACGGATTGCCCCAGCGTCAGGTCGGTGGCGCGGTAGACCTCGCCCATCCCGCCGCGCCCTAACAGGCCGATGATGCGGTACCGCCCGCCCAGCAGCGTCCCGGCGATGAACCTTCCTTCGTCGTGCGTACTGGTCGAGGTGATCCTTGGAAGCGAAGGCGTAGCCTGGGCGACAGTCTCGGTAACCGAAGGATTGTCCGTTCGCCGTTCCATGGCCTTTCATTTTACTCTAGGCATATAGTGCAGGCACTGCGCGAACCCCAAAGTCAAAAGAGCTCTCTTCTTGGCAGCGAATGGCACCGTCCCGCAACTACAAATCAATAACTTGTACTTCTGTGGCGCGGGGCCATCGGCTAAAAAACCAGCCGCACCACCTTAACTTCTCCGTTGTCATACACAACCTTGCCTCTTGCGACCATTTCTTCCAGCGTCTTCAGGAAATCGAGGCTCAGCGCCGCGTTTCTCCTCTCTCCCGCTCCCACATCCAAGGTCTGCTTCCGGTACCATTCCTCATCGCGCGTAGCAAATCCGTTGTAATCCCAAATCAGGTATTGGGCCACGGGAACGCGAACCCAGGCATTCCCGATCCCCGCCGGATCGATGTCGATAATCCGGTTCCGCTTGTAATCCAGGTAGAACGGCGCGTTGATCCAGACCAGAATCGTATCACCGGCAGGAACTTTTCCTTGGAGCGCCTTCACCGCGTCTTTCTCCGGCCCCTTCAGGACGCGCTCCATGTATTCGGTGTAATCCTGATCCGCGGTTGACCATGCGTAGGCCCATACTGAATGGGCCTTCCAGGCCGATTGCGCGCGCGTCGCTAGCGATGGGCTGAAGGGCGCCAGCGCAAGGGAGGCGACGATCCATGTCACCCTGCTTCGAGCGGCCGCCCATTCGAAAATCGCCGGCGCGAGGCCAATCGCGACCGGGGCAAAATACCGTAGCGACTGCTCATAGCCAGCATGCAGCGGCCCCAGAACATAAATCAAAACGAAAAACGCCGCGATTCCAGTGGCGGACGCCGCAACGGCCCTCCGCTCCCGAAAGCAGATCGCCCCGCAAACCCCCATCGCGACGATCAGCAACGCATAACTGGCCGCCGAAGCCCCGTATTCCAGTGGGGCGAATGAAAACAGGTTCAGGGAATCCTTCGGCACATCGCCCGGCGCCGCAACGTTTGCTTTCGCCATAAGGTAGTTCGGAACATGAACCAAAACCCAGGGCGAAAGAAACGCGACCGTCGCGAGCGCCGTCCGCAAAGCGCCTCGGACGCCTGTGATTGTGGCCAAAAAATGAATCGCGACGAACACCGCAAATGTCGGCTTCAGGGCGATCAGCGCCGCATAAAGCAACCCCGTCGCCGCCGCGCCAGGTAGAGTGGCACTCGCCATGATGAGCGCACTGCCGCAGTACAGCGTGGAAATATTCGCGTATTGCGGATCGATAATCACCACACTCGCGATGCCCAACAACGTGGCGGCCAGCCTTCCATTGAACTGGCTGGCGAACTGGCTGGCCAGCATCAGGCATAGAAAAAGCCCGAAAATCGCGTCCACGCCGTTAATGTAGACGATGGGAAACAGCGCGACCACGAACGCATCGAGAAAAGCCTGCGCCCCCAGCGTCTGTGTGCCCATGGCGCTGAGAGGACTCCCGAACACCGTGCCCGTTTCGAGCATCCTCACCGGATATGCGAAGTATTTCTGGAAATCGTCGTGACCGTTGTACATCGCCGGAGGCAGTTGCGTCGCGATGGTGAAAACCATGACCACCGCGACCACCAGAGCCACCGGGACCGCAGGCATCTCGAAGACAATCCGCTCCCGCAGCGCGAGATAAATTCCCGCGGCTGCGACCAACGCGAGCGCCCAGGGAACCGCCAGCCGCGCCAGGTTGAGAATGCCTCCGACGAAAACGATGGCGCCCAACCCGACAGCAGCCGTCGCCGGCCAGTTTGCGCGTTCCAGCCCAAAGACCTTTCGAAATGCCGAGCCCCAGCCCCACAGCATCAAGGTGGCCACGGCCATCACGACGACCGACGTGGCAAACACCATCCAGCAATTTTAGACGAGATCCGGCGTTACAATCGATCATGCGATTCTGGTTGCTGCTGGCCGTCGCGACGTGCCTTCGCGCGGAGGATCCCTGGAAACCTTTGCAATTCCTGACGGGCAATGGGACGCGGATGGAGGCGCCTGCTCCTTCGATTTCGACTTGGATCGCAAGGTGCTGATTCGAAAGAGCTACGCCGGTCCGCATCATGACTTGACGGTCATTTACCTCGATCCGGCTTCAAAAGGCCTGAAGGCCATTTATTTCGACAATGAAGACCACGTGATCCAGTACGATGTGGAATCCGCCCCGGATTCCGTGCGGTTCGTAAATGAAGGCTATCGCTTGACTTACAAGAAAACCGGCGAAAATCAGCTAACCCTCGATTTCGATATCGCGGCGCCCGGAAAGCCGTTCGCCAATTACATCCACGCTGTTTTGAGCAGGAAATAATCCGTCTGCGCTAAACTGGTAAGTGCATCCCTGGAGAGATGGCCGAGTGGTTGAAGGCGCACGCCTGGAAAGCGTGTATAGGGGAAACTCTATCGAGGGTTCGAATCCCTCTCTCTCCGCCACTTTATCGTGTTTAGTTTCATTAGTTTGCATCCAGCAATATTCTTATTGTCCCCTGACGCTCACCGCCCGACCTGCGGTTCCAAATCACGGCGACCGATGCACGCGGCAATCCGCAACCGGCCGAAGAAATCACGATTCTCAACCTTGTCCGCGAATGTTTATGTCGCTGCCAATCTACCGCAGGCACCGTTCTAAGTGCAAATTCAAGAGCGATCGCAGTTCGAAGAAGTGCCGTTGCTCCCTCTGGCTCGCCGGCACGCTTTTCGGCAAACCGGCCGCAGAAAAAGAAAAACGAAACCTTGAAGACGGCAAAAGCCCCGAACAAAGCATCACGATCAAAGCCGCGCTTGACGCGTTCATAAAAGATTGCGAGCGGCGAAACCTCAGCCGAAACACGCTTCGAAAATATCGAACGCTTGAGAGCTCGATCAACGATTTCGGAGAAGACCATGGCCTCGTGCTATTCGAGATTTTGCGAGCCATCGGCATCTTTCCCCGCGAACTGCTGGAAAGGAACTCGGCCACATCCGCGCGTTCTTCTCGTTCTGCATCCAAAACGACTGGCTCACCAAGAACCCGGCCAAGCTTGTCAAAGCACCGAAGACAAATGTAATCCCGTGCCTGCCCTTCAGTGAAGAAGAAATTCAAAATATCCTCAGCCAAGCCCAAGACGACCGAGAACCTTGCTTCCTACTCACTTTACGGCATACTGGTTTGCGAATCGGGGATGCATCGCTTCTTGGACTGCCCCAGCACACCTGCGCGAGGAATGCGATGAAAGCCACAACCGGATCGTTCAAGAGTCTATACTCTCGCGAAGGCGAAAAGCTGGTTCACATAGGTAAGAGCATAGAAATCCCCGGCATCCGGATTATAGGTGAGCGCGTTAGTGATCGCGTCCGGAAGCTGATGCGTGCCGGTGATTTCCGTTGTGACGGGGTCAAGCTCAAAAACTATGCCATTGCACGCTCCGAAATAGATCCTTCCTTCCAGGAGTCGCGGCGGTGAGAAGATCTTGGACGCTGCGTAAATTTTCCTCTTCACGACTCGCCTCTCCAGATCTAGCACGTACAGGTATTTGTCGGTCGAGCCGATATAGGCCGTGTCGTCCACAACCAGAGGAACCGTATAAATCGTATTATCTGTGCGGACAGACCACACCTCCTTTCCCGTCTCGACGTCGATGATATAGATGCACCCGTCGGCACAACCGGTCACCAGATGCCCGCGCTTCCTGTCAAAAGCCGGAGCATGGCGGACTGAGCCTTTTGTCTCGAATCGCCAGCGCAGCGCGCCGCTTCGGGCGTGGAAGAGGAACATCTCGTTGTCATTACTGCCGCATGCCACCAACTGCCGCTCCTGCCAGTAGGCGGGGGAGGCATGCGTGTAGCGTTTGGTCATGTGCTCCCATGCCTTCTCTCCGCTTTCCAGATCGAGGGCGACGACGCTGCCGCGCTTCCCCTCGACGGCGAATTCCAACCCGATGAAGAGCAGACCAAGCTCGGGCGCCAACGCGGGTGAAGAGCCTACCCAATCCGCGCCAATAAAGCGCCACACTTCCGCGCCAGTCTCGGCGTCGAGGCAATACACATTCCCGTCATAGCTGCCAAAGTAGACCTTGCCGCTGTGGAGCGCCGGCGCCGACCACAGATTCTTGTGTCCCCGGGCGTTAACCGTGAATCTCCACGCCACCGATCCGTCGTGGGCGTGGAGGCACCAGAAAACGCCGCAGTCGCTGCCGAAGTAAATGCGCTTGCCGTCGGTAGCCGGAAAGGATTTCGGAACACGATGGAAGAAGTTGGGGTCGGGCGCGGCGAAGTTCGATTTATTTCTGAAGGCGGCCATCAGCGGCGATTCTGGCTTTTCGATAGAAAGACCGAATTCGGCGAGCGGGAACGGCGAACGAACGGGGATCCGGTGCTGGTCCCTCCAAGCCTCGCCCTTCAGAGTGTGGTAATCGATCAGCACGAAGGCGAGAGCGATTGTTTTCTTCTCTCCTTCCAGAACCACCCGAACTTTGTCCAAGCTATTTCCAGAATTGAGGATATCGTCGACGATGACGATCGGCGCGTCGGCGAGCGTTCCTTCGATCAATCCGCCGGTACCGTACGTCTTGCGCTCCTTGCGGACGATGAAGCCGTTCACCGGTGTGCCGCGCGCCGCCCCTTTCATGAGGATGGCGGTGAGCAGCGGAATGGCCGCGACTTCCATCGCCCCCACCTGGAACGGCATCGCGTCCGCGCACGTTTCCCAGAACAGTCCGGCGATTGCGTCCAGAAGCTTCGCGTCCATGAACAGCCGCCGCAGGTTGATCAGCCAGCTATTGCTGCCGCCCTTGGGCGAAATCAGCCGCTGATTTTCCCCGCGCAGAATCGCGCGCTCGCGAATAGCCGATGAAATGACTTCGAACGGTGTCGGCTCGGGCTTGGCCGGCTCCGGCGGGAGGAAAATGCAGTTCACTCCGAGATGGCTATGGGCTGCGGGCAGCAGGTCAAAGATGTAATGAATACGCCATTCGTCGGATTCATTGCACGCTTCGTGATACTGTTTGTTGTCGAACCACCAGAGCTCCCCCTCCCGCATGCGCACCTGCTCGCCCCCGCTCATCAGTACGCTTCCCGCGGAGCTGTACAGCACCAGGTGAAAGCGGTCGCGGATCAGGTAGTACGAACCCGCGTCAGTATGGCGCAAAACCTGTGATTTCGGCTTCAAGCGCACAATCGTAGCGCGCGACAACTGCGCGTTCCTCTCCTGCGCGACGCCCATCATGAAATCCACCGCCTTGGGAAACGAGGTCGATATCGCCGTGAACCTGGTCTCCTGATTCTCGTTGACGTTCAGATCCGGCCGGGCCACGGGACCGCTGAGGAAAATGGTGTTGGTGTCGCGCTGCACCCGGATTTTGTCCTGGCGGCTGGTATTGAGCAACCAGGCCTGCTCCTGGGAGCGAACTTCTGCCAGCAGCGGCGCAACATCGATGCCGGAGCGAACCAGCCTGAAATATTTCATCGCGAAATAAACTTCTCGATGACGAATACGAAATGCTGCTGCGGCGCGCTTCCCGATGGCGCCTTCGGAGTAAAGTCGATTTGTTTCGCGTCTTCCACCGCCGCCTGGCTGTTCGGATCCGACGGCTGTAACGAGTGCGCCTCCACCAGTTGACCCGCCGCGTTCACCAGGCCGAATACGCAAACGGGATGGACGGTCATGCCCGCACTGACTTGTCCATGGACGCGTGACATCTTTGTCATCGGCGCCATCTCCACGGACCTGCCTCTCCGCTTCATCTCCTCGGAGGCGACAAACAGGGCCGGATCGGTCCCGTTAACCTCCTCCAGCGACTCGACGGTAATCTTCGATACCACCCTGCCCCCTTCCGTGACGGTCACCGTTCGCGGCAGTTTGTGACTCCCAAGTTGCGGGCCATTCGAGTAATCGTAAACCACGTAGCGCCCCGGCGCCTCCGAGTGCATCAGCAGCAACCCGGATTGTGGATCGATACATTCCTCCGATTCTTCCCAGGCCCTCCCCAGGGCCGGCGCCGCTAGCCTTTTTGAACTGGACAGGAGGACGCAGGTGACCAGCGCGCCGTTCAGGGTGGCGGAGGACGTTCGAATCGATTCGCGGCTCGCGTAGGCGTCAGACGGCAGCGGATGGAGCAAAATCCCGCGCACTTCCTCCAGGCGCAGCGGAACGGCCCGCTCCGTCCCTTCGTTATAGAGGTCCCCGTGCGACGCGACTCCGGTCATGGAGTATCCGGCCGTGGCGTGCGCCGTCCAGTGCAGTCCCTGCACGGGGACATACACATCTTCCAAATCCCAGGCGCCATCCAACTCGGTTTGACCCTGCGAATCCACTGCAAAAGTGACCTTAAGGTCATACCCCTGCCCGTCGCTTCGCAACGAGTAGTTGGTTCGAGCACCGGCAATTAGCCGAAGCGCGGCATCTCTAGTTGCAGCCGTCTCGGCGCGCGGAGTGTGACCGGCCACCAGTTCCAGAGGATCACCCGGTACTGGCGCCATCCTCGGAGTCGTTTGGCCGAAAGACGCTCCGGCCACGACGATTAAACACAACAGTCCTTTGGGTATCATTTCAGTTCACCCGTTACCCGCCATCACCGTCACCATCTCCACCGTCACCCCCGTCACCGCCATCTCCACCATCGCCGCCGTCACCTCCATCTCCACCATCACCGCCGTCGCCGACAAAACAGACCGGGCCCGGCGATGAGACACCCTGCATCGGGAAGAAGACGCCGCCTTGGGTCTGCATTCCATCAACGGTGGCTAAAATGGTAAACTCACCCGCCCCGAGGCCGGGTGGAATAACCAGGTTGATTTGATAAAGACCGGCGGCTGAAAGTCCAACAAAAGTCGGGGCGATGGGGATGTTATTTATGGAAAGGCTGAGAGCGCCGTTAATCGGCGCTGTGCCGGAAAACGCCTTCCCAGCTGGGACCGCCGGAGTGGTGGGTCCGAAACCGACGCCGAAAATTTCAACGACATCCCCCGCCTTTGCGGGCCTCGTGGTGAAGCCGAAACAGTTTCCGGCCGGGCCTAGGATATCGTAGCCTCCGTTACCGTAAGCTCCGGAGTTGTCGGGCCGGAGAATGATCGCAGCCACGCTCGCGGGGTTCAACAACAGGAACGCCGGCGAAAACTGGCTTAACGTGACGGTGACGCTTGCCGTTCCCGCGCTGGTTGTCACCACAACGGGTACGGGACCAGATGCGGTATCGTCCGGTGCTTGCAGGTTGATTTGGCCGGAGCTGACCATCGACAGATACGCGGCTTTGCCGTTTATCGTCACACTCGTGCCGCCCAAGCTGGTGGGAAAATCGCCGTTCCAGACGACCATGGCACTGGCCAGGTTGGTCCCGTAAATCGATACCCATTCGCCCGGCTGGATGACGCTTACTCTTCCGTAAACAGGAACAACGCCGCCATATCCGATCGTTGGCAGCGTCGATTGGGTTGCCTGGGAAGTTGCGGGGGCTGCTGACAAACCTTCGGAACTTCGTATGGCGATCGCTGACCTGACGGCATTTAACAGTGGCGTGTCCGGCGCAGCCGCGAAAGGTCGTTCGGCCGTTAGGAGGTTCTGCATCGGATCACGAATGTCGGTGCCGGCGTTGGTCGCCATCGCCATGGCCGAGCCCGTAACCGCCGCATAAAGCTGCCAGTGGGCCGCACGGCGGCGAAGAGTAGTGAGGTAAGGTTCCAGATGGTCGTTCGGATCGACTCTTCGCTCAGCGCTCATAAATCATCTCGCGACACACAAGATTGGCGCGATCCGGCAGGCACGCTTGGATCGAGACTGACAATTGAACTCGGATTGGTACCACTGTCGGGCCCTCCCGATTAACCAAGATCAGGGTACCCATTTCAGAGTCAAATGGACATACCTAAACGGCGGTATTTCTCGCAGTCCTGGGACGGTAGTCGTGATGAGTCTTAAAGGCAGCGTCGCTTTGGCAATAGCGGTGGAGCGTGACAGATAGACCGTCATGTTCGACAACAAGGGGTAGACCCAGTCGGGTCCACCAAGGGCCGTGTGTCCCATTTGAGCGACCGCCGGACAGGCATCTTGACGGAACCAACGAGTCCATGCGTTCTCGTATCCACTACTGCCCATTCATCAACCGTGTATTATCAAAATTCCAGCCGACCCCCAAGCGCTCGATAGAGCAGACGATGGCGAGTCGCCGCGCGAGAGAAGTCTCAGAAAGGCTTGCCACTTGTATCGGCCGAAACGCTCCCCGCGATTCGGTATCGGGAAATGTCCATCAAGACCGATAGCAAGATTCATCTTCGCCGCGTCTCGCGATACAAGCGCAGGATAACCGCAAAGCAGCAGAGGGCAGAGTTACACGCGAGAAAATGCTCGTTAGGGAGTCGATGTGTTCGTGGCGTGAAGGGCGATTCAATGAACCCGATACAGTCTCTTCGCCTGGCTCCGCCCGAGCGGCGAGTAATCCCATTCGACTTGAACGATGCTGTATTCTGGCGTCAGACTGATTGTGTCACAGATTCGCATCCTACTCGCGGACGATCACATCATTATTCGATCGGGCTTGCGCCTGCTGCTCGATCAGCAGCTGGATTTCAAAGTCGTAGCGGAGGCCAGCGACGGGCGGGAAGCGGTCGAGCTCGTCTCTAAACACCATCCAGAGGTTGCCGTTCTCGATATCGGCATGCCGCTGCTGAACGGGATTGAAGCTACGCAGCAAATCGCCTCCAAGGAACCTGACACACGAGTCGTGATTCTGAGCATGCACGTGGATGAAGGATACGTCCTCAGAGCCCTAAAGGCGGGTGCTCGCGCATACATTCTGAAGAACTCGGCGGAGGCTGATCTGATCCGTGCGATCCGGGCGGTGGCCGGTGGGAAATCGTTCTTCAGCCCGGTCATCAGCAAGATGCTGCTGGAAGACTATGTTCGCCAGATTCGCGACAAGCACGTCGAGGACAGTTACGATCTTCTGACTCCGCGGGAACGCGAGATCCTGCAGCTTCTCGCGGAAGGCAGGACCAACAAAGAGGTCGCCAACCTCCTTCAATTAAGCGTCTATACGGTGGATGCCCATCGTGGCAACATTCTTCAGAAGCTGAATCTGCACGGAATTCCGGAACTGGTGCTCTACGCGGTCCGGAAAGGCATCATTCAATAACTGGATGATAAGAGCGGCAGCGTGACGTTGAGCACCGTGCCCTTCCCCGGCGAGGAGCGAAACTCGAACCGGCCCTTAAGTTGCCGCACTCGCTCTTCCATCCCCAGCATGCCGAGGCCTCGCGATTTGACCGGATCAAAACCGTGCCCGTCGTCTTCGACGGTCAAGGAAACGGACCCGCTGTTCCTGCCTCAGGATGTGACGCCGGCGTTGGCCAAGGCCTTCCGCAGCCAGCGAAACGAACGGAGCTTTGGTGGCCAGATCACCCCTGACAGCTCCGCCGCGCACAGCAGCCTGAAGCAGGGCGACATTATCGTCGCCGTGAATGGGCAGCCCGTCGGGGACGCCAGCCAGCTGCGCACGAAGATCGGCATGTTGGATCCCAATCAGACCGTAATGCTGAAGGTTCTGCGTAACGGAAGTTCGCAGGAAGTTCCGGTGACGCTTGGCAACTTCCCCTCCGAAGGAAGAACGCGCCAGCACGAACGAAAACGAACCCCGACAGCAGCCTCAACGGCGAATGTTGAAAATCTGACGCCGGAAGCGGTTCAACAGTTGAAGCTACCGGCCTCGACCAAAGGCGTTGTGGTGGACGAGGTGAACCCAGGCAGCCGTGCCGCCGAGGCCGGTTTGCGGCGGGGTGACGTGATTCAGCAGGTGAATCATCAATCAGTCAGCAATGTAAAGGAGTTCAGCCAGGCGTCAGTGGCTCCAAGAAAGACGATTCGGTCCTACTGCTGGTGGACCGCGACGGCGGCACGATATTCCTGGCGGTGTAATCTAGAGCCATCGCTTGGATAAACTGGCCGGCTTTGAGCTCTCCTCCGGGCTCAAGCCGGCCTTTTTTATTGCCCATTCGTCCACTGTGTGTTACTAAATTGCCAGCCGCCACCGAGCGCTTTATAGAGTTGCACGATAGCGAGCCGCCGCCCGAGAGAAGTCTCCGAAAGGCTGATTTCGGCGGGATACAGCAACTGCTGCGCTTCCAAGACCTCGTAGTAACTGGCAAGGCCGCCGAGGTATCGACTTCTGGCTATCGTTACGGAATCGGTAAGAGCCGCTACTTCACGTTTCTGTTGTTCTTCGACGGCAGACAGCTTCTGGGAAGCAATCAGAGCATCGGAAACTTCTCGAAACGCTCTCAGTGCGCTCAGTGAATACTGATACTTGGCCTGATCGAAAACGTCGACGGCCGCCCGGTACTCACTGGTGAGCCGGCCCCCGGTGAAGATGGGACCGGAAAAAGAGGCAGCAAGGGCCCAGATGTCAGCGGTCCCACTGCTGAGCGACGTGAGTTCCGGGCTGACCTGTCCCAGAACCGCAGTTAGTCCAAAGCGCGGGAAGAAGTTTGCGTTCGCGACTCCGATCCTGGCCGAAGCGCTTCTCAGCTTCTGTTCCGCCTCGCGAATGTCGGGGCGTCTCTCCAGCAGCTCCGACGGAATTCCCGCCGGAACGGATGGAGGCGGATTCATCTCCTGGCCTGGAAGGGTTCTTTCCACCGGACCGGGGTTTCGTCCGACGAGGACACAGATCTGATTTTCCTTTTCCGAAATTTGGCGCTCAATGTCGGTGAGCGTGCCTTCGGCCGCGGAAAGGGCCGCTTGAGCGCGGGTAACCTGCAAGCGCGAAACGATTCCCGCCCCATACCGTTTGCTGAACAAGGTGTGGGTGGATTCGAAGGCGTCCCGGCTGTCTTTGGCCACAGCCCGGCGGCGGTCCAATTCCACGAGTTCCAGATAAGCTTGCGCAACTTCGGTGATCAGTGCCAGCATTAATCCGCGGCGGCCTTCCTCGGTCGCGAGATAGGTCGCATTGGCGGCTTCGGTGGATCTGCGAATGCGGCCCCATATATCGATTTCCCAGGCAGTGGAGAAGCCGCCCAGAAATAAATTGCTGGTTTTGTTACTGGTCGGAAGGTCTAGATCGGGATTATTCTTGTACACGCCATGATCGCGTTGGATTCCGGACTCCAGGTTCACGGTGGGAAAGAAAGCAGAGCGCGCAACTCCGCGATACGCCTCCGCCTCTTTCGCCCGGGCGATGGCCGTCTTCAAGTCGTAGTTGTTTTTTAGCGCTTCCTTGATAAGCGCACTCAAAAGCGGATCGGAGTAGACGCTCCACCATCCCTGATCGGCGAATGAGCCTTTCTCCACCAGTGATTGGCCGCGGAATGTCGGAGGAGCCGGGATTGCCGGGCGAGTGTATGAAGGACCGAGCAAGCATCCGCATAGTGTGAAGCTAGCCACAATAACGACGGCAGCCGAGAATGACTTCACAACTCCACCTTTTGCCCGGCTAACTTCTCCTTCATATGTTCCACGGCGTAATAGCCGACCGGGATGATGAAAATTGCCAGCAGGGTGGCCGCGAGCATGCCACCGATCACGGCAGTCCCAAGTATTTGCCTCGCGACCGCGCCGGCGCCGCTGGCTATGGCCAACGGAATCGTACCGAAAATAAAAGCGAACGCGGTCATCAGGATCGGTCTGAGACGAATCCGCGCCCCGTCAAGGGCCGCATCGAGCGCGGACTTTCCCTGCATGCGTTCCGCTCTGGCGAACTCGACAATCAAAATGGCGTTCTTTGCAGATAGGCCGATTAGCATGACCAAGCCGATTTGAGCGTACACGTTATTTTCAAAATTTCTCATCCAAAGCGCCAGAAACGCGCCAAACACCGCGATCGGGGTTGCTAAGAGAACGCTGAACGGGAGAGCCCAACTCTCATACTGTGCCGCGAAAATCAGGAATACGACGAGCAGTGAGAATCCGAAGACCGCAGCGGGACTTACCTGTTGGGAGGCCTTCTTCTGCTGGTAGGAAAGGGCGTTCCAATCGTATCCCATGCCTTTCGGGAGCACTTGATTAGCGGTCTGTTCCAGTGCGTTCATGGCCTGCACTGTGCTGAAGCCAGGAGCCGGAGAACCGGTGATTTCCACCGCGCGATATTCGTTAAAACGCGAAGTAAACTCCGGTCCAGCCTTTGTCTGGAGAGAAATGACGGAAGACAGGGGTAACATCTCCCCCTCTTTGTTCCGGACAAAGAAATTCATTACGTCTTTCGCCTGGGAGCGGTATCCATCCTCGGCGGCGATATAAACCTGCCATGCACGGCCGAAGCGATTGAAATAATTTACGAACAATGAACCCATGAAGGCGCGCAGGGTGCTGTAAACGTCGTCTATTTCGACGCCTTGTTTCAGGACCTTGTCTCGATCTACCTGAACTAATACCTGTGGAACCTTGGCGTTTAACGAGCTGTTCAGCCTGGTCAACTCGGGACGTTTGCGCGCGGCCTCCAGAAACCGGTCTGCGTTTTCGGAAAGATAGCCAATGTCTTTTCCAAGCCGGTCTTCGAGCATGAGGCTAAAGCCGCCTGAGGTTCCTACGCCGGAGATAGCCGGAGGCGAAAAAGCGAAGGCGTGACCTGCCGGCATCCCATCGAGCTTCGCGTTGACGGATTCCATAATCGACTTAATGCTGGTCTCCCTGGTCTTCCGCTGGTCCCAGGGCTTGAGGGCGACGAAAACGAAGGCGCTGTAAGTGGCGTTGGTCTGGGTAAGAAGACTGCTGCCGACAATCGTGCTGTAATATTGCACGCCGTTCGTGTTCTTCAGAACTGATTCCACTTCCTTGGTGAACGCATTAGTGCGCTGCAGCGAAGCGGCGTCGGGAAGTTGAATATTCAGATAGAAGAACCCCTGATCTTCGGTGGGCAGGAATCCGGAGGGCAATCTATCGCCGACTAGCAGAGCCGCGCCGGAGATTACCACGAGGAGCGTCAGACTGACGCCCATCTTGCGGATAAGAGCGCCGGAAATGCCGACATATCTAGTCGTGGCTTTCTCAAAGGTGCGGTTGAATCCTCCAAATACGCGCTGTAAGACCCCCTTCGACTCATGGGCCGGCTTGAGCAGCAAGGAGCAGAGAGCCGGGCTCAACGACAACGCGTTGAAGGCTGAGATCAGAACGGAGATCGCAATGGTGACGGCAAACTGCTGATATAAGCGACCTGTAATGCCGGGAATGAAGGCGGTCGGAACAAACACCGCCGCCAGGATCAGCGCGATTGCGACCACCGGGCCGCCCACCTGTTCCATAGCTTTCAGCGAAGCATCCTTCGGACTGAGGCCGGCGGCCATGTTCAGCTCCACGGCCTCCACCACTACAATTGCATCGTCAACGACCAGGCCGATTGCCAGGACGAGCCCAAAAAGCGAGAGTGAATTGATGGAGAAGCCCAGCATCGGGAAAAAAATGAAAGTACCCAGGAGCGAGACGGGAACCGTGAGAGCGGGTATCAGCGTGGCCCGGAAACTTTGCAGGAAAAGGAAAACGACAAAGATCACTAAGAGCAGCGCTTCCCACAGGGTTGTCACGATCTCCCTGATTCCTTCGCGCACCGAAAGTGTGGTGTCGAGAGAGACAACGTAATCCACATCATCGGGAAACTTATCTTTCAACTGGGCCAGCATTGTGCGGACCCCGTCCACGGCTTCGACAGCATTGTAGCCGGGCAGTTGAAAGACATTGATAATCGCCGCGGGCGCGTCGTTCAAACGCCCAATGACGTTGTAGGTCTGTGCTCCCAGCTCGATCCGCGCGACGTCTTTCATGCGGACGACCGAACCGTCTTTATTCTCACGAACAACCACGTCGCCGAAATCCTGTTCGGTCACCAGACGGCCTTGCGCGCGCATCGTGTAGGTAAATTCCTGGCCCGGCGGCGATGGCTCCGCACCAACCTGTCCAGATGGATTCACCGTATTCTGTTGTTCCAAAGCCTTGACAAGGTCGGGGACAGTAACGCCTAAGCTTGCCAATTGATCCGGCTTTACCCATTGCCGCATGGCGTAGGCGCCCGCGCCTTGCACGACCACGGAGCCGATGCCGCGGACGCGGGTCAACGGATCAATAATATTGATGTAGGCGTAGTTGGCCAGGAATTTCGCATCCCGCGTGCCCTTCGGGGAGGAGAGAGCAATGATCATCAAGGGACTGACGTGAGACTTCGCAATCGTCACTCCCTGGTTACGGACTGAGGGCGGAAGTTGGGGCAGCGCCCGGTTTACTCGTATTTCAGAAAAAACCTCCGCGATGTTCGGGTCCAGGTCGAGATCGAAATCGATTCGCAACTTCATGGTCCCATCGTTGGCGTTGAAGGAACGCATGTAGAGCATCCCTTCGACACCAGCCATCGCTTCTTCTATGGGCGTCGCAACCGCGCTTTCAATGGTAAGCGCATCCGCTCCGACATAGTTTGTGGTGACCACGATTTCCGGCGGTGCGATGGATGGAAATTGTGCAATGGGAAGCCGCCGGGCCATGATGATCCCCCCGATCATGATCAGAATTGAAATCACGATCGCCGTCACGGGCCGATTTATAAAGAATTTCGACATTAATTCGCTCGACCAACACTGCTTGGGGGCCCTGTGTTCAACGGCGGCATCTTCGCCGGCTGCGGTTCGACCGTCTGTCCAGCCTTAATATCCTGCAATCCTTCGATGACCACCCGGTCGGTTGGGCTCAACCCTTCATCGATCACCCAATAGGATCCGACCCGATCGCCGGCTTTCACGGTTCGGAAGGAGATCTTATTGTCTGGCCCCACTAAGGTGAGTTCGAACTCGCCCTGCAATTCTCGGACGGCGCGTTGAGGGACCAGCAGCGCGTCTTTTTGGATCGAGGTCGCAGCGCGGATTCTGGAGTATTGGCCGGGCCGAAGCACGTTCCCGGGGTTCGCGAAAATCGCCCGAATCCGCAGCGTACCGGTGGAGGCTTCGACCTGACGGCCGACAATATCGATTTTGCCCTTAATCGGATATACGGTGCCGTCGGAGAGTATCAGCTCGACCGCAGATTGCAGAGCGGCATCTTTAGCCAGGAAGAAATCGCGAAGCTTAAGGTACTCCTGCTCACTGATTGGAAACTGAACCAAAATCGGATCGATCTGCGAAACCGTCGTCAGAATTGTACGCTGGTCGGTTCCTACGAGGTCGCCGATGTTGGCGACGCGAATTCCAGCAATCCCGGTCACCGGGGACTTCACTTTCGTGTATTCGAGATTCAACTCGGCAGCTTGCAACGAACTGCGCGCAACCCCGATTTGCGCCTCCGCTGCGGTGACCGTTGCTTTGGAGCGGTCATATTTTCCTTTAGCCGATGCCACCGTTGCGATGTTGGCCAGGTTGTTTTGCACGGCATCGTCAAGTTCCTGTTGACTGACTGTCCCGTCCCTGGCGAGGGGCGAATAGCGCTTCACGTCCAACTCTGTTTTAAGCTGCGCCGCCTCGGCCCGTTCAATCTCCGCTTTCGCGGCCGCGACATCGGCTACCGCCTGCGTGAATTGCGCTTTGGCGACTTCCACTTGGGCGGTCGCCTGGTCAACCACGGCCTGGAATGGTCGCGGATCAACCTCAAACAGAAGGTCTCCGATTTGAACCACAGACCCTTCTTTATAATCCTGGGTCAACAAGTACCCAGTGACCTTGGAATGGATCTCGGCGTCGATAAATCCTACAGTTGTCCCGATCCATTGCGAATAGATCGGAACATCTTGACGAACCGGCATTCCGAATGTGACTACCGTGAGCTTGGGTGGCTGGGCGGATCGCGAACAAGCGGAATAGAACACCGTAGCGGCCACGATCGCAACCAGCAAGCATGACCGCGCCGGATCCCGGCGATGATGGCTTCTAGCGTCATGGGTCTGGGCGCGCATAAGGGAGGCTAAGCGATGGCCGTCGGTACTCGCCACTTCATCATCACGACTTTGACGGCGTCATTCACAACCAGGCATGATACGAGTGCATAGGCGAAAATCATGAGCGTCTGCGACCAAGGCAATGGCATGAGTCCTGGAAGACCTAATCGCGTCAGGATGGTACCCGTGAGCGCATCCGCCGCGAGAGCGGCGATCAAAGCCTTGCTCGGCATCGTCGAGAAGAACCAGCGCCGCTCCCGCGCGGACACCACCGAGAACACCGCGAAGTAGAGCAGCGTCAGAAAACTGAACGTGTACAGAGAATTTTCGTTCGTCGCCAAACCGAAACGAGACCAGCCGATCCTCAGAAAGAGGAGCGCTTCCGCGACCATCGCAATGCCCAGAATCACGGACACTGTGACGAAGCCGCCGATGTTCCAGGTCTCCGGTTTCTTTGACGGCCGTACATGGTCGGTGGCCAGCGCGATCTTGGCGAAATCCGTCATAAAAGTGAGCAGCAGCATTGCAAAGACGGAGACGACAAACTTGCCGGTCACAACATAGGCGACGGCGACCAAGGCCGCCTTCAGAATCGTGCGGCTGATTTTGTTGACGATCCACGTCAGGATGCGCTGGTAGATGGTCCGTCCCTGCTCGACCAGCGCGACGATATTCGTCAACCCAGGTTCGGTCAGCACGACGCTCGCAGCGCCTTTGGCCACGTCGGTCGCCGTGCTGACGGCAATGCCGACTTCAGCTTGACGCAGAGCGGGCGCGTCGTTGACGCCGTCGCCGGTCATTCCTGTGACGTGTCCGGCGGCTTGCAGGTGCTTAACCACGACATATTTGTCTTCGGGGAACACCTCGGCGAAACCATCGGCGCCGGTGAAAAGGTCAAGCTTCTCATTATTGCCGGCCTGCGCGAGCGCCGTCTTCAGGTCCGCCATGCGCTTGATGTTATTTAGACCCACAATACGCGCGATTTCGCTGGCCACGGGCAACGCGTCGCCCGTGAGCATCTTCACCGCGACGCCTCGATCCTGGAGTTCGGCGATGAGCTGTTTTGCGTCCGGCCGGGGCGGATCGTAAAGCGAAACCAATCCGATGAGAGCCGGCGCCCCCGTTTCCGGGCCGCGCGCCACTGCCAGTGTCCGATAGCCCTTCGCGGCCGACTCCTTGACGTGCGTCTCCAGCGTCTCGATAGCCGGAGGCTGTAATCCGCACGCCTCCGCAATGGTGCGCACGGCGCCCTTCATCACGCGGAGCCGCTGGCCGTTCTGCTCAACCACGGCCTCCGTGCGCCGGTTCTTGGCATCGAAGGGCGCGAAGGAAACGGGCGTCACCTTGGGCTGGTTGTCGAAGACGCGCCGATCCTTCGCCGCGGCCAGAAATGCCAGATCGATAGGGTCCTGGTTAGCTTCCTGCGACGCGAGGGCGCCGGCAAAAATCACGTCGGCTTCGGTCGCCTTGTCCTGCGGAATCACACCCGTGACCGCCAACTGGTTCATGGTGATCGTGCCGGTCTTGTCCACGCAGAGCACGTCCATCGTCGCGGCATCCTCCGCCGCGCTCAGACGAGTGACCAGCACGCCGAGCTTGGCCAGTTCCTTCGATCCGACAGCTAGGCTGACCGTGAACATCACCGGGAGTGCAACCGGCACGGCGCTCATCAGCAGCACGAGCAGGAGCGGAATCATCTGGATGAGAGGCGCGTGGCGCATCAGAGACAAGACGACCACCACCCCCAGCAGCGCTCCAACGATGACAAAAAGCCAGCGGACAACCTTGGTCACCACGGCTTCGATGTGAAGCTTCGGGCGCGCCTCTTGTACCAGCTCCGTGGTCCGGCCAAAATAGGTCTTTGCCCCGGTCAACATGACCACGCCATTGCCCTCGCCGCGGCGGACGATGGACCCCGAGGAAAGCACGTCGCCGGGTTTCTTGTCCGCATCCTTCGATTCCCCGGTGAGCGCCGACTGGTCTACCGTCAACGCTCCCGTGAGGAGTTTCACATCCGCCGGGATGATGTCGCCGGGCCGCACGCGAACGATATCTCCGGGGACGAGCTCGCGGGCGGGAATGACCTGCCACTTTGAATCGCGCAGTACCCGGGCATTGACCTGCAAACGCTTCCGTAGAGCCTCCACCACTCCGGCCGCGCGGCGTTCCTGGGCAAAACTCAATACCGCGTTGATCACCAGCAATGCGCCGACCACCGCAAGGTCCGAATACTTTCGGAGCACGGCCGAAAGAACCATGATCAATTCGAGCATCCACGCCGAGATTCCCCAGAATTTCTTGAGGAATTTCAGAACAGGATGCCCTTTCTTTTGGGCAACCTCGTTGTAACCGTTCTCTTTTCGGCGGACGTTTACTTCCGCGCCCGTGAGTCCGGTATCGGGGTTGACGTGAAGCGCGGCGAGAGTGTCGGGAACCGATGCCGAGGCAATGTCAGGCGGCTTGCTGTCCGGCGCCTTCGGTGGCGCCGGCTGAGCTACGGATTGAGTGGCGGCAGTTGGCATCGTCTTCCCCTCTCCAGTTGCTTGCGAATCGTAATTCCCAAAGGAAGTGCTGAAGAGCAGATTTGGGACCAAAGCAAAATATATCCGAAGCGGACTGCCGTAAGGCAGGGCTGCACGGTCTATTCAGACAGACCCTGCCGCTGTGACCACATTTCGTCACTCAGGTCATTGCGGACTTTGCGTTCGGGACGGCAGATTCTGCACATTTGGAAGAGAAATGTCTTAGGTTCGGCATGATGGAGTCCTTTCGGCGGAACGAAGCGGGATGGGGCTCAGCGTGCTCGCACGCCAGCGAGCGCAAGTTAAGAAGGAGATTCAAATGAATAATCAAAACGCAGTAGTAGCGATCTATGGCACGCATGTCGAAGCCGAGGAAGCGGTCAAGAAGCTCCAGCAAGGCGGGATCGACATGAAAGGGTTGTCTATCATTGGAAAGGGCACTCACACAGATGAACACGCTGTGGGGTATTACAACACCGGCGACCGGATGAAATACTGGGGCAAAGCCGGCGCCTTTTGGGGAGGCTTCTGGGGATTGCTGTTCGGATCCGCCTTCTTCGTCATACCGGGTATCGGTCCGCTGCTGGTGGCGGGACCTCTGGTTGCGTGGATCGTCGGTGCGCTCGAAGGTGCTGTGGTCGTGGGAGGATTGAGCGCCGTTGGCGCGGGGCTATACAGCATTGGTATTCCGAAGGACAGTGTCATTCAGTACGAAATGGACCTCAAGACGGACAAGTACCTGCTGATGGTGCATGGCACCGCCGCGGAGGTCGTGAAAGCGAGAGATATTATCGAAAGCACTCGCCCTATTCGTGTGAAAATGCATTCGCCCGAAGTTGTGGGAGCCGCTACAAGATAACGGCTCGACTGTCAATATTGAAAGTCGTCAAAGGAAGGTAGAGTCTCAATGTTAACGAATGCAACATTCTTCAAGAACCTTGCGATCCACGCAACCGATGGAGAGCTTGGCACGGTGGATGATTTCTATTTCGACGATGAGACGTGGGCCATCCGCTACCTCACAGTTGAAACCGGCGGATGGCTTAGCGGTAAACAGGTGCTTATCTCGCCAATTTCCATAGTTAGTGTGGACTGGCAAGCAAAGCGTCTGGATGTGGCGCTTACGAAAAAGCAGGTTGAGGGCAGCCCCGACATCGATACTCACATGCCTGTCTCCCGGCAGCATGAGGTCGCGTACTCCGATTATTTTGGGTACAGCTACTACTGGGGCGGTCCTTCTCTGTGGGGCCCGACGTCCTACCCATCGAACCTGGCCGCTCCCACAAATGGGTCTGTGGCGGCTATGAAGAAAAGGATGCAGAGAGAGTCCACCGATTCGCATCTCCGCAGCGCCGAATCGGTCACTGGGTATCACGTCGGAGCGACAGATGGCGAGATTGGTCACCTCAACGGTTTTGTTGTCGACGATGAAATGTGGGCAATCCGTTACATTGAGGTTTCGACCAGGAACTGGTTGCCAGGCAAGAAGGTGCTGGTGGCGCCCGCGTGGATTGAGCGGGTGAGCTGGACAGATTCCAAAGTCGATGTCGGCCTTTCCCGTGAAGCCATCGAAAGCGCCCCGGAGTACCTCCTGTCCAAGCCGATGACGCGCGAGTACGAAAACCGGCTCTACTTTCATTACGGCCGTCTGGCGTACTGGGTGAACGAAGACGAAAAAAAGTCTTCTGTTGCCCTTTCTAGCGGAGTCTGAATTGGCGGCCCGGGGTCCGGGCGGCGGTCCTGCTATAAATGCATTGATGCCGCTTCAAATGCCGCCGCTCCCCACCGGTGAGGGTATACCTTCCACGCTTGCCCGTCCCGGCGCCGCGCCCTTCTGGGCCGCGGTAGCTCTGACAGGGATCGGTACAGGTATTGGTGCGGCGGCGCTCACCAGGTTACTGGAAGCGGTGCAGCACTTGATCTGGAGCGGTCCCGGGACGAACCTGTTGGACGCTGCCCAGCAGGCCAGCGCGTGGCGGCACATTGTGATTCTGCTAGGCGCTGGATTGTTGACAGGCGCGGGGCAGATCGTCCTGGCGGGCCTGTCCAGTGGTAACGGAATTGATACGACGGCTGCTATTTGGTTCCATGCCGGACGGATGCCCGCGTTACGCACTTTGGGTAGCGCGTTGCTTTCCGTGGTCATCGTGGGTATGGGCGTTTCCCTGGGGCGCGAGGGCGCACCGAAACAAGCGGGAGCGGTGTTCGCCAACTTCTTTTCAGATCGGATGAGCTTATCCGATGAACAACGACGACTCCTGGTGGCTTGCGGCGCGGGAGCCGGGATGTCCGCGGCGTATGGCGTTCCACTGGGTGGCGCGCTTTTCGCGTTGGAGGTGATGCGCGGGGTGCTGGCACTCCGGTTTGTATTGCCCGCCCTTTTCGCGTCGGTGATTGCCACGGCGGTCTCTTGGGTGTGGCTACCTGACGCCCCTACCTACCTGATCCCGGCGTATTCAAGTTCCATTTCGATCGTCGTATGGGCTCTGGTGGCGGGACCGATCGCGGGGGTGGTTTCGGTGGGCTATGTTCGGGCTATCACCTGGGCCGATCGCAGCAGGCCGCCACAGGGCTGGCGTCGGCTCGCGGCGCCGCTGCTAGGATTGGGGATGCTAGGTGCAGTCTCGATAACGTTTCCGCAGTTGCTGGGCAATGGCAAAGACGTCTCGCAACTCGCGTTTACGAATCAGGTCGCGCCGGCGTTGCTTCTGATCCTGCTTTTTTTGAAGCCCGCCGCGACCGTGTTGTGTGTCCGTTGCGGCGCCCCTGGCGGATTATTCACGCCTTCCCTGACGGTGGGTGCAATGCTCGGCGCTCTGCTGGGGCACGCGTGGTCATGGCTCTGGCCCGGGGTGCCTCCTGGATTGTTCGCGGTACTCGGCGCGGCAGCGGTCCTCGCCGCTACCACACAAGGCCCGATCTCTACCGTGGTGCTGATGATGGAACTGACGGGCCGTGACCGGTCGTTTATCGTGCCCCTGTTGCTGGCTGTGGCTACGGCAACTCTCGTGGCGCGAACGATCGAACCGCGCTCGATTTACGACGCGCGTCTGAGCGATGAGGAAGTCGAAGCGCGCCAGAAGCTGCGCGAACAGTCGCCGCAACAGGTCAACGTTGTGTCCTGACGACAATAGCCGGCTCGCTCACGGTTTGATCGGCAGCAGCGTCGGCTTCTTCGGACCAGGGATATACGGAAATTCGAGAAATCCATGCTGAGCTGACCAGTCTGTAAACACAGTGGCGAAGACGCGGCCCTTGGAGTCGACGATCTCGACTTCAGGCGCTCCATTTGTCTCGATTCCGAAAACTCCACGAGCGACGCCGTTTTGGTCGACTAGAACGAACTTCTGAGCCCGGATCTCGGGCGAAGATGCCGGCGATTCTGCGTAGACCGGCGTTGGTCCGCGATAGCGGGAAGTGAGGCCGCCGATGAAACCGGCAGCCAAGGCTAGTGTGATCGTACATTTCGTGTTGATGCGCTCCTCCTGTTTTAGCCTCGTGGTTCAGCCAGGACTTCTTTCACCTTCTGGAGCAACTCATCTTCGCTATACGGTTTCGGGAAGACCCGAAATCCTTCCAACTCTTCTCGATTCCGTAGTCGGTTGTCATCCAGAAGTCCGCCGACCATGAGAACCCTCATCTTCATGCATTTCGTACGCAGATACATCGCTGCATCGTGCCCCGGCAAGCCCTGAACGTAGTTGCGGGTAATCAAAAGATCAGGCGCGCATTCTTTTAACCGGTCCACCGCCTGCCCCAGATCGCCGGTGGCCATGACCATATATCCTGCTTGCTCCAGCGTCTCCTGCATCACGATCCGGACGATCGGATCGGAGACCAAGAGCAGAATTGTTGTTTTCAGTAACGAGTGGTCCGTCATCTTTGGGCCTCATTCTCAAGTCGACTCGACTATACTCCGATAGCCGTCTAAAGGAAATACCACCCGCCATGGTCCTTTTCTACCGGGCCCACGTGAGCAACCCGGAGCACACAAGAGGCATCCAAAGAGTAGAGGTATCAAGCATATGAAGCACTCAATCACGAAACTCATTGGAGGCTTCATCTTCCTCGGGCTGTCGGCTTGGGGATCCCTTCCCCCGCAGCCCGGAACAATCAACTACGTCGAAGGGCAAGCCTCCGTCGACGGACAAAATCTTGGCGAACATTCGGCCGGTGCCGTCAGCGTGCTGGCTGGCCAATCCCTTTCCACCGACGCTGGCCGCGTCGAAATGCTGCTGACTCCAGGGATATTCGTGAGGCTCGATGCTCATTGCGCGCTTCGGATGATGTCTTCCGGTTTGACCAATACGATAATACAGCTTCAAAAAGGCCGTGCTCTCGTGGAAGTCGCTGAGATCCATCCGGAGAACGACGTCCGGATCAATCAGGGCAATGCCAGCACGCAACTAATGAAGCCCGGTTTGTACGATTTTGATGCGGACCGAGGCCGGATCCTCGCGTTCGACGGTCAGGCGATGGTACAAACCGCGGGCCGCGCAATCGAGTTGAAGGGCGACCATGCTCTCGACCTCACCGCAACCGGAAAGCAACAGGCGCGCAGATTTGACAAGAAGAGTTACGAAGACGACTTCTATCGCTGGGCCAACCTTCGTAGCTCCTACGTGTCGGAAGCGAATATCGACGCCGCGCGAACCTATGCCGGAGTCAACGGATGGGCTCCCCAACTCTGGGGTGGAGACGGATGGTATTGGGATCCAGGGTTTGACGCGTATACGTTCCTTCCCGGAGACGGAATCTTCTTTAGCCCGTTCGGATGGGGCTTTTACTCGCCCTGGTGCGCATTTCAAGCTCCTTTTTATGGCTACGGACGCGGCTATCGTCATTTCGGTCCGGGTTACCGCTCGGGCTACGCCGCGGCCCGTGCATCGGGTGCAACTGGCCACGCGTTTAGCGTTCGCGGCAGCGCTGTCAGAAGCGGCGCCTTTGGAGGTGCAGGCTTTAGAGCGGGCGGCGGAGGCTTTCGCGGTGGCGGTGGTGGTGGATTCCGCGGCGGCGGCGGTGGTGGTGGATTTCACGGAGGAGGAGGCGGTGGCCGCCGTTAGCAGTTTCACTATTTTCGCAGCGACTTCTTCAGATCTCTCAACGACTTTGCAATTTCACCCACCCAGGGCGGAGTCGATTGCGCGTCATGATGCAGGCAAGAGACCGGTCACAGCGTCGTATCCCGGTCCACTACAGCAACGGTGCAGTACTCGAGTCACTCCCGTTCGCCAAACGTTAAAGTACGATGACCCGTGCCGTTACGGGAAATAAACGGCGGAGGCCTCCAAAAAGGACTTTCTTGCGGCTGAAGAATAGCGATTTCCCTTGTGGCATTACTCAGCGGATCGCATTCTTCGCCGCCGGCCCGGCACAACTGCGTCTAATTGCGTCCGCGAGCTCCGGCGATCTTCGAGAGCCCAGGAGTACTGTTCCACCGGACGTCATTTCCAGCTGGACTCCTTCATTTCCGCTGGCAATATAGGCCCTCCCGTTCCGGCCGGAACG